>BNJS01002561.1_pt1 | contig 265804 bp, 271 predicted proteins | sample 8540461 | NCBI WGS metagenome assembly BNJS01 (sample SAMD00202454, study PRJDB9452) | human saliva metagenome | isolation source: human saliva | place: Japan | reverse complement strand
AGATTTAAGACCACGCATTACCACTTTAGTAGAACCACCTACCCCAGAAGAGCTGGTGTTGATATTTACCCCCGCTACTTTCACTAGTTGAGGTTGTTTACCACGTTTACGTCTTTCACCTAGTAAGTTCTTCAGACTTCACTTGTTGCATACGTTATAACTCCAACTTTTCGGGCGTTTGATCACCCAAAGCGGTTACCACTACTCCACCGAGTCAGGCTTCTCTGCATTTGCATATTAAGGGTGAGATGCCCTCTAGCCTGAGTTACTGCTGAGTAGCATACCCCAATGAGATGAACTCAAGGGTCTCATTTGCATTTGCTTGAATTTCATACTCCCATCAAAGTCATCGTCGAAACCCACGTGTTGTACCTTTTAATGACAACACTCACACTCAGGCAGTGGTATTCCATCACCGCCAGTAACTGTACCAGTTACTTTGTTTGTGCCATTAAGCGCACCGCCAAAACAATGCAAAAACGAATAACAGCATTGATATTTTTACTTAATATTTTATTGAAAATAAATTAATTTGCAAAGTAGGAAATACTTTTATCATAATGCAAAATTTTTGAATAATATCGTTTCTATATTTTCTTTTCTAAAAATCGTAGTAGTTTGATAATCAAAACGAAATAAATAGGCATATGTTTTAGTTTTATTCACTTTCTAAATTTTGTATTTTTAATGTCATAGAATTTTCAAAATCACTTTTATATATATCAAATTACAAAATATTAGTTTGCTATTTAAGATATTTATTCTTAAAATAGAGTTTTTAATGAAATTTATTATTAAATTTAAGAGACAGAACCTTTATAAACAGAATAAAGAAAACAAAACTTTCGATGTTTTAAAATATTTTACAAATTATTGCTGAATACGAATATAGTAAATAGCACTCAAAATTACTATAATGACAAATTGACTAAATTATAAATTATCATTTATCTTGCCTGCATGAAAACATTAATAATAGAAGACGAAAAGAACTGCGCCTCACCCTGCGACAGAGTTCTCGAACAAGAACATTTTTGGTTGAAACAGCGAAAAGATTATACCTGGCTCTTTCTACTCGCTGATTACGATATTACGATTGCATTCTGTTGGACACATGTTGCCCAATGGCAGTGGTATGCAACTCTTAGATGAGCTCAGCTAAATGATCACCCGGTATTGATTATATCGGCTAAAGACTCGGTGAAGACAAGGTGTTAGGTCTTGAAAAGGAGCTGACGACTATCTTAGGAAACCTTTTCACCGCAGAACTCTTGGCTAAGGGTAAAATCGATTATACGGAGGAAAAACCAACAAGGTGAAGAGGTAATTACTTCGACGTACGCCTTTTCCCTGAAACACGTACCGTGAAAAGTGGGTGAGAAACTCTTAGACTCAATCGCAAAGGAATACGACTTGTTGTACTACTTTACGATCGCCCTGATAAGTTAGTGGAGAAAATGACTCTGCTGAAGCAGTGGGGTGACTATATAGACCAAGTGGAAAGCCTCTGATTTTTATCTATTCACAAATTAAAAACCTCCGCAAAAAGCTCTCAAAACCGCTGAAGCTGAAATAGACTTTACAAGTGGTTTACGGCATTGGTTATAAAATTAGTATAAGGGATGAAAAATATCATTAAAAACTACACTCTGCGCTACCTTACACTCGCCTTCCTACTGATTTCTGGCAGTGGGTGTTGTATTCTACGCTTATATTTTAGATGAAGGTATGACAATATAGACGATGACTCAGGATAGAAAAGACTTATTATCCAAAAATATCCTCCGCCACCTGAACTATCACAAACAAATGAGTTTGGTACAGAGGATTTTAGGTATACCCTTCACAAGAAGATTTTTCTGACCGCAATATCTTTAGCAATGCCTTTTTCTATATGCCTTTTGACGATGAAGATGAGCTTATAGAAAGTGCTAAAACAGGGTTTTATGACTCGCGATATGAACCCTTATACACTTGAGATACTGGACTGACCGTGAGAAAAGATGACCTACTATTCAACTTAGCTGGTTGCCTTAGGGGTACTTTATACGTAGTGTTAGTACTCGATGTATCTTATCAACTCTATTAGTAATCAATCAAAAATATGGAAGCCTTTTATGATACTGTTCCGCCATTAGGCGGTATGAGCAGGCAAATAAAACAGAACTACACCCCATTACTACTGAGGTAATAGAGTTCAACGTATTGCACGATAATATCCAACAGATGTGGCAACGCAAATGAAAAAGGTATCTGAGGAACAAAAAGGTGTTTATAGAAAATGCTTCGCACGAACTCCAAACCCCCTTGGCTATCACTCTTAGCAAATTGGAACTACTCGCCAATGACCCTTCGCTGAATGAGCAATTGGTACAACTGAGTGAGGTGAAAACAATCGTTGATGAGAATGACCCACCTAAACAAGTCGTTACTAATGCTCACCCGTATAGAAAATCAGCAATATACAAGCAAGCATAGATGTCATTTTCAAGCTCTCACAACAGATATTATAGATGATTGAGTGGATTTGATAGCCTTTAAAGAATTTGAAGTAAGCATTGATGAAATAAGTGATTTTCCAAGTAGAGATGAACCCCGATTTGGCAAGAATACTCGTTTCAAACTTATTGAGCAATGCTATAAAATATACTGAAAAAGGGGCACATACAAATATTGATAGAAGAGAATCGTTTTCAAGTAAAAATACTGCCAAAAGATGCCATACGCTTTAGATCCTTCTAAGATTTTCCAACGATTCCACAGGGCAACAAGATGCTACTTCTACAGGTTTAGGCTTAGCACATAAAATCGATTGCGGGAAAGTTACCATTTGAAGGTGTATTACACTTTTGAAGAAGAAAAACACTGTTTTCCAGGTTTCAGGGTCAGGTAACAGGGATTAGGTTTCGTTGAGGACGTATACAGGTACTAGAGTTTTATTACCTGTATTATTATCAATTGTTCATTAGCAATTGTGTGATTAGAATCTATATCCTATTTTTGATGCCAAAAATTAGGTTCGATCAGCCCAGAATTTTTATCTCGTTTACGCCTTTACCGAAGTTGCGAGCGATATTAGCATAAGGAGCTACAACAGAGTATCTGTCATAGATTCCATTGGTAACCTACGCCATCCCTAAGATAAAGCTATCTAATTTTGTTTTGGTGCCACTCAGCTGTATTTGTAATTACCAAAACGTTGTTTGATGAAAGGGTTTACATAGAGACCTGTACCTCCATCTTCTTCAAAAATAGTAGTTATAACCTAGTTTTACACTAGTAGCACTATATTTTCCACTACCTTTAGGAATTACTGAAAAACGATCGTTGAAGAACAATTCTTCGATAGATTGATTTTCGGCAATAAAGGTTCATAACCTACTTCAACTGATAGCTAACCAAATAGCGTTCAAGATGTTTAAACTTTACTTGATGTTGACGATCTTGCGCAAATGTTTTTACTGAGAAAACACAAGCATTGCAGCTACAATAATCATCGATATTCTTAGTTTTTAAAAATAATGGCAAAAAGTACGAATAATTTGCTAATTAGCAAATTTACTCATTAATAAAAATCATTTTCATCCAGCTGGCGTATTTGGATAATTAGGCTGCGGTACGCTCAATAAGAGCACGTTGTTCTTCGTTACTTCTTTGATTTTCTTAGCAGGCACGCCCAGCATAAAGGCTTCCCTTTTTCTATATGGGTATTAGGAGGTACTACCGCTCCAGCAGCTACGATACTACCACTTTCTCCACCACACATCCGTCCATTACAATACTCCCCATTCCTATAAGTACTTTCGTCTCTCATCGTGCAACCGTGCACAATAGGGCGTTATGTCTATAGAAACGCGATTGCCAATGGTCGTAGGGTGTGTTTGATAAGCAGCGTGAATCACTCACACCGTCTTGGATATTGGTGTCATCGCCTATCGCGAATGTTATTCACATCGCCGCGAATAACCGCATTATACCACACGGTACAGCGATCGCCTAACTGCACATCGCCTGTGAGGGTTGCATTGGCAAAAAGCAACCTTCCCGAAGGTAGGTTGCTTTTCGTTAATTTTCTTAACTAACATTAGTTTTTGTTTTTAAAGATTTAATTTTCAGTAGTACCGCCAGCTTCAGCATTACGATCTGGCGAACCACAAGATTCCTCCTACTACAATTAAAAGCTATTTTGATAATCCAAGCTACCCATCTCCCATTCATAAATCCAGAAAAGGGAGTTTAGGTACTAGTTAAAGAAATCTAACAATTAGCAATACTCCTCAAGAGTAATAAAATGAACCAAAATTTTTCTTCATATATATTGTTTTATTTGTTACATTTTGTTTTTGGAAAGCTCCCTATACTAGGTCTGTAATAGATTTTAATATTGTAAACCATCAACTTAAGATTATCAATATTATGTAAAGCCCATTGGTTTTTATCTCGAAAAGAAGTGTTAATAATATTCTCTAATTTTCCTTTGGGAAACTTGCGGTGCTGAACCACTGAGGTAATAGGAAGGCAAATCGATATCATAGTATCTTTGTATTTGCCATAAGGCATCGGGGTTGTGATGATTTCTTTGAGAATTTCGGGACTCAGTAGGAAAAATTAGCAGATTTACTAATGTGCTATTTTTAACCATTTTCCTCTTTTCATTGCGCTCTATTTTGTGGTTAGGGCGCGTCCATTTAGGTTTTCACCAAGGAGTGATATTGAGAGTCGGCTGCTTCTACCGTATGAGGTTGTGGATGTGTTTCAAAAAGGTTTTGACATACGCATACCCAATACGCAAGCATTTGCATATCCTCATTGATATCGGGTTAGGAGTAGTGAGGAGCTTTATCGCCTGCGAAAATAGAGTTGGCTCCTGCAAAGAAAGCACAAGGCTTTGTCCTTCTTGGCTCATCTGGGTACGACCCGCTGAGAGGCGACTGATGATTGAGGCATCACGATACGTGCTGTATACTATACGCACCATCTCGAAGATATCTACGGGCTCACAATCTTCTAAAAGGCGTTCCTTCTACAGGCACCAAGGCATTGATAGGCACTGACTCAGGTTGTGGGTTGAGGTAGAAAGCGCCACGAGCGACACCGCGCGGTCTTCAAGCGATTCGCCCATACCGATGATACCTCCACTGCACACGATGATATTGGTTTTGCGCATATTGTCAATCGTTTTGAGGCGGTCGTCATAACTACGTGCAGAGATAATTTCTGTAGTATTCTTCGGAAGTATCGAGGTTGTGATTGTAAGCATACAAACCGGCTTCACTAGCCGTTGGCATTTGATTTTCGGTAATCTACCGAGCGGCACAACACACTCCATATCGAGTTTGTTGATAGCGCACCATTTTCGAGCACTTGTTCAAACTTCAGGACTATCTTTCACATTACGCCACGCTGCCCCATACACACTCGCGAAGCTCCTCGCTGATTTAGCGCGGAGCGCTTGGGCTTTACGTGGGTAACGCTCATCATATCGGCGTTTTCTATTTTTACTTCGGTTTCAGTACGCGCTGATTGCGGACAATAAGCACAGTCTTCGAGCAGCCTCGTTTTGATAGAAAGGAGGGTAGAAACTTGTACTGAGTTGGGGTCGTGGTATTTACGGTGCACCGTAGCAGCTTCGTAGAGCAACTCCATTAGGGTTTGTTGTAAATAGCAACGATTTCTTCTTTTGTCCAGTTATGGCGTGTTTTGGGCATTGTTACAGCCGCAAGTATGTTGATTTTTCACACATAGTTTTTCTTTATTTTTGGGGCAAAGGTACTAAAATTAATTACGAATGACAAATCACTGAATTACGAAATGACGTAGAATGACAAATTACGAATTACGAAAGTGTGTGACGCCATATTAACTTTTAACCATTGCTAAGATTTTTTACTTGTTCCTCTATGGTAAGATTTGTATTATCGATAACGATGGCATCATCGGCTTTTTGAGAGGGAGATTCTTTGCGTGAGTGGTATCGATATGGTCGCGGTGCCGGATGTTGGCGAGGACTCTATCGAACGATGCGTTATCACCTTTGGCTTGTAGTTCTTATGACGGCGCTGGGCACGTACTTGTTCGCTGGCAGTCATAAATATTTTAAGTTCAGCCTCAGGAATACTGGTAGTACCAATATCACGTCCGATCCATTACAATACCTTTTGATCTTTCCTCATTTTGCGTTGGAGGTCTACTCAGTCAAGTGCGTACTTCGGGTTGTTTGGCGACTTCACTCACCCAATTGGCTATCTCTATACCACGGATATCGGTTTCAATATTTTTACCATTCAAATAGATTTCAGAAAATCCTAATTTCGGGGTTGTAGACGAACTTTATTCTCGATTTTCCAGATCTTTCATCAGGATTTTACCGATACCCGAGGTAGAAGCATAGCCTGCTGAGCTAACAAGTAACGGCGCGGTACATCGCACCTGTATCAATATAAACGTAGCCTAATGCTTTGGCCACAGCTTTGGCAGTAGTACTTTTTCCGGTTGACGAACAGCCGTCAATGGCACAACAATACTCATTTTTGTTAGATGTTAGGTGCTCTGTTATCGTAGAGTGATGGGGTATTCTTATTTCGGATACGAAGTTTTTGTTTTCACTCGCAGTAATAATACAACAGTGTAAATATCATCACCTAGTGAAAACCATCTTTCTTTTGCATTGCTTCCGCAAATTTTGTAGAATAGCTCTCCCTAGCATGGTGTATCGAACTCGATTCTTCGGAACCGAAACTAAAGAGGGTTGGCATGGTCATCCCATAGTTTTTCTCCTTTTAGGGCAACACTATCTAAGCGCACCCCCTTCTATTATTTGTGGTAACTGCTTGGTTCATTTCGGAAGCCACTTGATTCTTCATATTCCATCGGCAACCAAACATGTAGCTAATGGAAAAGAAGGAACGTGAGATAGCGCGTCGTATGCTGCTAGCCAACCACAACATAAAGACACCACACACTCCACTATTACTGCAACAATGTGAAAAGTGATTGTTCTTCTGGGATTCCTTGAGTGTTAAGAAAATCATGGTCTATAATTATCTGTTAGATTTGTAAAAGCATGTTATTGGTTGGTTTCTAATCCAGCTAACGAGGGCGTAACCCACAAATCGGAGTCGTTGAGACAGGAACCATTTTTGAACTCTTCTCCTCCATTTTCGCGAAGGTTTGTCCGCCCACCATTTCTATTTCTTCGAGTGTTTCACACAATCGGCAACGAAAGCTGGGGTAATCACCGCTAATCACGCCTTGTTGAGCGAGTTGGGCTATTTTATCGGATGTAAAGGAGTAATCCACTATCAATACCTAAACGCGATTGGAATGATTGTGAATAAGTTCTCTTTTGCAAGCCCAATTTTTCGGCTAACAAGCGGGTGGTTTCAAAAGCAATGACTTCGGGTAACAATATTTTCCTTCCTCACTATAAGGGTCACAACAAGTAGTGCCTTCTCGACTATTTTTTGTGAGCAGGCGTAGGAGTAGTTTTGCACAGATGGCGTTCGGCACTCCGTGATAAGAGAACAATAAGTGATCACAAGGATCATTGTCTCACACTTGCGAGTTACTTCGGCTAATGCCTCAATATACTCGGCGGTGAAGAAAGCAGGAAAACTCTATAAGTTTCATTTTGGGAACTGCTTTTTACCAATTGCGAGCAATACTCAATAGTTTGAGTAGTTGCTATTGCATACTGAGGGTAGAGAGGCATCAGCACCTCATCTACCCTTGCCGTGCAACTGTTGTAAAACCACTGGCTATACTAGGATTACCATGGCGCATAGCCAGTACAACTGGGGATAGAGACTTGCTGTTGTATCAGTGAGTCGTTTGAGTGATTACTGATGAGAGGAGAGCCTTCGATCCCACCATATTTTGATAAGCTTTGCTAGTTTTTGGGGGACGCGTATTGAGGATGATACCACACACCAAAAGCGTAACGCAAATAGGTAAAGGCAAATCTATCACATATTCATCCATCAAAAATTCTTTTAGGTATCGCTTGATGTCCTTAACAGGGGAGTCGGAGATCCTAAATTACGGTAATACTCCTTTTAGGCATTTTTGTTGGCAAAAGCTAAAAGGAAAAGTTCATTCAACATTAGCATTTTTCATTTGGCGAAGAGGCCAGCGAGTCTCTTCTTTATATCGGCTTCAGTTTTATTCTTTCCATTTTCCGTCTTTACGCTTTTGAACACTTACGGAAAGAATGCCCCTAAAGGCTATACGTTACTAAAATGAGGTCCTCCACTACCGATAAGGGAGGTTCTGCCCTGTAACTGGAAGAGTTCCACTGCCACTCCCATATTGATAACCGCTTGGAGGAGTATGGATCACCTAAAGCCTAGCACTATAACTGACCATAGAGAGTGGGTGCTTTGAGTGAAATTGCCACAATGTGCGAACGAGCAATAGTATGTAGAGTAACATTATGAATATAGCTCCTCACAGTTCCTCCATTCTTCGGTGATGATAGCAAAAGATAAAGTCGGAGAGCTTTGAGGGAGGAAAGCTTAATAGCTTTTGCCAGGGGCCTGACCTAACCCTATTCCTTTTGGCTATTGCCATTTTAGAGCGTTCAATTTGGTAACCTTCATATCTTCACTGCTGTAAAGGATTCATTACGGCTCATCCAAGTATCTACACCCTATTAGGAAAAGCATCGGGAAAGCTTACTACCAGAGAAACTGCCCTATAAAAAGCAATAGCTATATCATAGCTGAGAGAATATGTGTTAAAAGTGAGATCGTCCTAGATGAGGATGACACTGAGCTGAGTATCAGACGGTAGAGAGATTGGATATCATTACCAAAGCAGTGATGTCCTACCGGGAAGCCACAAGGGCAAGATAGTTTCTCTGAAAGGTGAGTGCCGTAAAGTCTTTAGCTAAATAAGCAGTTACGCTTTAGTAACACCTAAAGCGCAGACAGCAGAGAGGCTGAAATAGAGTACCCCAAACTCTGAACCAGACGGCTAGCATTGGCTCCCTTCAATGAGTTGTCCCTTTGAAGAGAGCCATAGCAGTAAGTACAGCAGACATGGAAGTAGCATACTGACCAAACGCGAAATTGAGCTATAAGAGCATCTATGTATTCCATAAAGATAGAGAAACCTCACTTACGACACTAACTATAAAAGAGAGACAGCCTAGGTGTTCCTCTTTCCCACCACATACACTAAAGTTTGGTACTAGTGCTATAAACGTGTTACAAGAGAAGCAAGGCTAAAATGAGCAGATGAGTGCCCATAGCCCTTTTTGTCTCCTTTGATGTGTTTAGACAGCCATTCTTGCATCACTAAAATAGAGATTACAAGCGAGCTACAGCTGCTTTTAAATTGGTCGCCACGATCTCGTAACTTTTTGAATAAATCGAAAACTTGCACAAGCTGGGGAGAGCAATACAGTATCACCTTTTCGTAGCGGCAAACTTTTGGCGATTCTTACAGCTTCGTCCATAGATTGAGTTTCTATCATTTCTTTTCCGCTATTAGCAAAAGAGTGCAAAGATAGGTTCGTTATCAACGCTCAAGCACAGATAAGCTTACTTTTTCGTACGTAGGGTAGCAAAGGCATTATAGTCGTTGCCTTATCTTGACCGCCTACTATCCACACGATAGGGTTTTTGATGGTATCGAGCGAGCAAACAACACTGAGTTTCACATTGGTTGCTTTAGAGTCGTTCACATAAGTAACGCCTCTACCACTTTTCACCTCTTCGAGGCGGTGGTCTCTCCTGAAATCCTAAGGCTATCGCGCAAAGAGCTGTTGCGAATATTTACCAACGGGCTGCTACACTTCAGCAGCCATTGTGTTTTGATATTGTGTTTACCACACAAGCTGATTTCTTCTACATCGATTTCGGTAGTTTCAGCAGTTTGATTTTCTAACATAATGTGTATTTTGTTATCTTTTAGGAAAAGCTCCGTAAGGGGAGTTCTTTTTCTATGGAAATGGTATAGAGTTTAGCTTTTTAGGTGTGATGTTGTAACCATTCTTCAATCACGGGGTCATCGGCATCGTAAATGAGATAATCATTTTCAGTTTGATTCATCGCGATGCGGAATTTAGAGGCTATATAGTTCTCGAAACTTGTGTCGTAAGCGATCTAAATGGTCGGGGGTGATATTGGAGCATACTCACGATATGAGGGGCAAATGCTGATGCCGTCCAATTGGAAACTACTAATTTGCAAGCACATAGTAGGGTGGATTTTCGGTAGCTACTAATTCAGCTTAAGCTATAGCCTATATTACCGCCCAAAGCCTACTCTGCAAATCCTGCATCTTTAAAAGATTTGATGGGTGAGCAAAAGCTATGGGTGGTCTGCGCATTACTGCCCGTGATGCCTACATAAGACTCATGTATACTCACTGGCAAATTCTATTTCCGAGATAATGCGAATACCTTTTCGCGAGCTATTTTTCACGATAGATAGGGCTTTTACTAGGATGCTACAGACCTTTTCATAATCACATCGGCAGAGAGGATTTTCCTTCGGTATGGGAAGCCTTCTTCCCATCTCTAGTACCCTCGTTTAGTGAGGGCTCTGCATGCAGGAGGTTTGAGGAATTTTCTATCGGAAAGGATACTCCTCAAACCTTTTCTGTTTACCCAAAATTGCGGTACCTACACCGCTCTCACCACCACCTAATATTACTAAGCGTTTCATTCTTAAATCCTTCATTGATAAGCATTATACTATTATTTTGCATAAAGGTAAGAATAATGTCAATTAGCAAATTTGGAAACTAGCAAATTTGGAGATTTACTTCTATTCGGCGAGGTTTGTCTCGAAAAGAAATCTTTGCAAGGCGTGTGCAGCACGTACCCAGCTATCCTTGGCTCTCCTACACAACATAGTCTGACAAAAGCTGACTGATAATCAAGAATAATCAACTTTCGCCAGCACGGCACGACGAGCACCAAAACTCTTGCCAAAAGTGTGTGCTGACGCAATGCTGATTTTGGGACACTACGACATCTAACATTTACTATTATAGCCTTTTATTTCCCAAGACATATAAGTTATTGTTTTGACATACAAACCCGTGTGTTGTTTGAATATGCTCGGTTTACTAATCATCTGTATGCGTTTTTGTAACCAACATAATATAGAATATCACTACATGCGAATAAGAATACAGTTTTGGGTGGGCAACCCTCATATTGATTATTATAGTAGGCTAGGGGCTTATTGCCCTTGGGGCTTTTAAATACAATGAAGTAGCAGGCTTTTGGGCTTTGGAGCTGTAGGCATTGGGCTCTTCGCTATTACAGGGTGTTCAACGCCCTTAAAGGAAGAGTGTAGAACAAGCTAACAGATGACAAATAATAGATGACAGAAAATAGAAAATTATGATCATACCCAAAGCAATTTCAAGTAAACCGTTTCGCCAAGAGACTTATCTCATTGATGGCGAACTCGTGAGTGGAAAAGGTGAATTTACCGATATTTACTCCACTATTTCTTCTACTGAAAAAGTATGAACACACCCTCTTAGGCAGTGTGCCCTACACTGGGTGAAAACGATGCTTTAGAAGCTTCTACATTCGGCTACTGAGGCTTTATAACAAGGGTAAAGGCTTTATGTAGCCTACAATGAAAGTGAAAGACCGCATCAGCGCTCATGCTAAAGTTTGTAAAACAAATGGAAAACAACGCGATGAGGTGGTAAAACTGATGATGTGGGAAACAGACTTTAGATGACTCTCAAAGAATTTGACCGCATAGTAGAGATATCTATGACACTATCAACGCTTATAAGGAACTTGACAACGAATCGTCTAAACTTTGTATGACGTGATGGGGTATACTCTATTCGCTGAGCCTTTTAGGAGTTGTGCTCTGTTTAGGCCCCTACAACTACCCACTAAATGAGATTTTGCGCTTATCGTTCCCGGCATTTATTATAGGTAATACCGTTATTTTCAAAGCCTGCTAAACACGGGGTACTACCTTTTACGCCTTTGTTAGAAGCCTTCCAAAATTCTTTTCCCTCGTGGGGTAATCAATATCCTCTATGGGCGCGGTCGCACTGCTGCACCGCCTATTATGCAAAGTGGCAAAAGTGGATGTTTTGGCGCTCATAGGCACAGCAAAACGGCTATTGCACTACAAGACCAACACCCCAAGAAAAACCGTTTGCGCCTTGTGGCTATAGAAGCTAAAACCCAGGGGTTATCTCTTCCTGATGCTAACTTTGGGTTACGGCAGTAGACGAGATGTGTGAAAGTGAGCTTTACTCGTTTAACGGACAGCGTTGTACAGCATGAAAAATTCTCTCTATGTACACGCCAAAACAAAGATGCGTGAAGCGTTTTAGCTGACGAAAAGTAGTAGATGCCCTTAAATTCAGTAATCCGTGGGATGAGAAAGTAGTTTCACTCCCCTCACCCGAGGTAGACACCTGCTTTCTTGCGAGAACTCATAGATGATGCGCTTGCTACAAAGGGCGCATTCAGAACAGGGCGGTGAACGCACGGATAACTTTATCTTTCAGAAGCGGTACTCTCACCCCTGTTTCTAAGGAGATGAGATGTACAATGAGGAGCAATTTGTCCTCTTTGTACCTGTAAAACCTTTCTCAACATCAATGAGATTATTGATGAGATTTCGATTCTAAATACGGACAACAAAATCAGTTTGTTCTGGAAGACCCTCGAGCTTTCTCCCACTAATTGATATGCAGTGAAATATGCTTGGCTGCGTGAATTTGAACAGTTTATGTCGAAAGGAGTCCAGATGTATTTCCCGTTCACTGGTGAAAAGACTCGCTGGGCACATTAAGCGTACACGATGCTTTGCGCTCATTCTCTATCCGTACTTTTGTATCGTTCCAAAACAACGACTACAACGACAAGATAGTAGAGAATTCTATTGCGCACTGGTGCGTCTAACTTCATCAATACAGATTATATTCTTTTGAGGAATTAGGAATTAGAAATTAGTGATATAACAAAAGTGTCAGTCCAAAAGACCTGTATTTATCAATTATTCTTTGTTCATTGTTTTTGCTTCCTTCATACATTTTGTACTTGTAACAATCGGCTTTCTAATTCTGTCTGGAAAAGTTTAATTTTGCCGTGGTCGCAAGCCTCACATATTTATTCCCCCAAATTGGCAGTGATAAACCACGCTTCAGTATTAGAGGTAATTGGTGTTTGAGAGTATTCCCCTATAGACGAGTACAACTCTTTCAGTATCAGCTTGCAAAACGCTCGTTGTAAGGCGGATTGAACACTATGTCAAAGAGGTTTTTGTTTATCTTCTTTTTCAGTTGTAAAAAGTCTTTTGAATACTTGTATAGTCACTCAAGGTCGGCATTTGCGAAGGTTATCTTTTGCTTTTGGCTACTGCCGAAGCTGCCTTGTCATAGCTTCACAATTTGATAGTGAACCTCACGTATGATACAACTACCAAAAATAAGATTGAAGAGGTTCTCATCAAAATCTTTCCAACGTTCAAAGAGCAAACTCTTTGCGGTGTACATTGGCTGAAATATTACGCAATCATCGCTGCCTCAATACAGAAAGTGCCACTACCACACATAGGTCGAGAGAAACCGACTGTCCCTTGCCAACCACTTGCCATCAGCAGTATGCCCGCCGCTAATACCTCGTTGATAGGCGCTATGTTAGTACGCTGTACGATAACCGCGTTGATGGAGAGAAGCTCCTGAGCTATCAAGCGATGCAATCACCTCATTGCGCTGGATATGAATGTGAATTGCCAGCATCGGGGTGGAGCACATCCACACTGGGGCGACGCCCTGTAGCGTTGCGAAAAGCATCAGCGATAGCGTCTTCTAGCTTTGAGAGCGACATATTGTGTATGGTTGAATATCTCGGTTTGCAGGGTTGCTGTTACAGCAAAAGTTTGGTTGAGATCCAAAGACTTTCCTGCCAGTTGAAGTCGTAGAGTTTTTGGTAATACTCTTTTTCGTTGCGGATGTAGAAAGAGTGGATAGGTTTGAGGATTTTTAGGGCGGTGCGCAAACAGAGGTTTTGCTTTGTACATAAAGCCTTTATCGCCTTTCAAATTGAACGCTGCGCACACCTTTTGAGTTACGTGCATAGCGCCTAAATTAGAAGTTCGTCAGTCAACATATCTTCAAAAACCGAAAGTTTTTGGCTACCATTTTATAATCCATATTGTTGGTAATGTTCAACTAACAATTGCCGATAGCTCATCAGACAATTATTTTTCAGGCGACAAATGTAATACTGAATTGGCAAATTTGCTAATTAGCTAATTATGTAGTATCTTTGCCAAAAAAATATGGAATATAAGGAATACAATGAACTTTCTACATACTGCCGATTGGCATTTAGGGACAAACATTCTACCAATATGATCGCTATGAAGAGCATCAATTTTTCTAAACACTCTCCTACAACTACTGGAAACTGAAAGCTATTGAGGTACTCCTCATCAGTGGCGATGTATTCGATACTGCTAACCCCTCGGTAACTGCTACTAAACAATTCTATCACTTCACACCAAGCTACCGAACGTTTCCCACACTTTACAAATTATCGCTATTGCAGGTAATCACGATTCTCCCGTGCGGCTTGAAATGCCTCACCTTTCTTAGAAAAATACTCAAGCACACTTAATAGGTCATCATCAGGCGAAACGAAATTCGCGAAATTGACTACGATGCTCTTATCCTTCCACTTTACAGCAAGGCGAGATTGCGGCTATTGTCTCTTGCTGCGCTTTTTCTGCGTTTAGGGCGACACACCTAAAACTGATGATTTTTCGGATTGCAGCAAGGGAATTGCCACTTTCTACCAAGAAATTACCGAAAGAGCTTTTAGCTATTGCTAACGGTAAACCGCTGATTGCTATGGGACACTTTGCACGCCCCAGGGGCTGAAACTAGTGAAGATGATACTGCCGAGCGTCCTATCATTGGGGGAATGGAGAGTATATCCTCTCTAAGTTTTCCAAAAGCCGAAAATACGTCGCTTTAGGGGCATATTCACAAAGCTCAAGCTCAGGCGATGCCCATATACGTTATGCAGGAAGTCCTATACCCTTTCGTTTTCCGAAAAACACTACATCTCACCAAGTAGTAACTTTTCCATAGAAAACGGACAAGTACAGGGCATCAAACCTATTCAGCTTACTCATCCACACCCTTTGCTCAGTATTCCTGAGCGGGCACTTCCTCCTGAGGAGGTGTTACATCTTCTCACTGCTTTTGCCCGAAAGCAACAAGTGAGAGTCCCTGCGCCTTATTTAGAAGTGAAAAGTACTGCTCAAAGAGCCCGCTCCCGAACTCGAAGAGACAGCATTCTAAAAACTATTGCTAACTAAGCACGTGCGCTTAGCGCGTATTGATGTGCGCTACCAGCAACAAAACAAAGCTAAACAAACAGTTTTTACAAAGCGAACTTACCCTCAACGACTTACAGCCTTATGAGGTATTACAGCACGTGTATGAAAACAAATACCACGAACTGCTACCCGACTTTTTACAAACCGCTTATTTGAGGAGGCGATGGGATTAGTGGAAAGTGAAAAAATGAAAAGTGAAAAATCATTAATTGTTAATCGTTAATTATCAATTATTAATTGTTTTGTATCTTTGCCCCAAATAGAAAAGAATGACCTTGAAACACTTAATATATTTCTTCATTGGGGCACTATTTCCTTTACTCTCTTTTGCTCGAAGAGGAGGGAGTTCCTAATAGCAAAGAGGGGGCGTAACCTTCAAATCACTGCGCCCTAAAAAGAAGAAAGACAGTATTACTTTCACCGCTCTCGACTACAAAATTATTACCTATACACCGCGATACAACTTCGGTGGATACTACCCTTTCTATGCAAAAAGTATTACCTGAACAACGAGTGGGGCAAGGATATGTTTGACAAAAATGCCTTTCTCAATATGGGACAGCCCTTATAACACTATGGCTTACGATTTTCCGCTGTCAGGACTATGTGCCTTCAATGGGGCTGAAGCTAAAAACAACTCTACCTCACTCCCGAGGAGATTACTTACTACCATTTGCCTACCCCTCACCGAGGTTCACTTACTAAAAGCGGTATGGAGCAAGGGTCAGTTTCTAAACACCCTATTTTTCCATAAAACTTTACAGCCAAATTTCAATTTCTTCATCGCCTACAAAGGTTGCGTTCCTTTGGGTAAATATCAACGTATTTAGTGAGCAATGGGCAATTTTAGGGCAGGATTTTTCGTACGTATCACCTAATAAAAAATACACTGCTTTTTGCGCACTTTGCCTCTCACGATATCACCAGTCAGGAGAATGGAGGCATGGTAACGCCCGAGCAGTTTGAAGGCGGCGAACAGCAGTTTTAAAAATCGTGCAACCATAGATGTGCAATTGCTCTATGCCGAGAATACTCGCGATGAGCAAACGCTATTTTTGCAACACGACTATGCTTTTTGCGCAACCGCGATTCGTTAGCTTCCTACAAGCAAATACGCTTCCGACATTTATTTAGCTACGAAACTGAATATTACACTTACACACGAAACCCAAAGTAGCACCTATTTTGGTGATGCTACGTGCCTCAAAACTCTACACGATAAAGCACGCTTGCAACGAATGACTAACCGTGCAGGGAGCTGAATTAGAATTGCCGTATTTGGGCAGAACTTTTCCTCTTTGGAAATGCTTATTTCTACAACTATTACTTTCCAAAATGCTTACTATGTAGCAGGGTAGTTGCAACGCCACCAAATCAAAGGATACCGACCTGAGTTTAGGGGTACAATGGCACAAAAAGTAGGCGGTTTTAGCATAGAAGCTGAAGGAGAACAAACGTTTATAGGCAAAATGACAGGGTTCAAAACTCAGCGGCAAGCTCGCTTATGCTTTTAACGACAATAACAGTATTACTGCAGGAGCTGAATTGCATTCGGCTATGCCTAATTTCAACTATTTGCTCTACCAAAGCGACTACAAACAGTTCAATTGGGAACAACTATTCATCGTTTAAAAACAGAATACCCAAAACGCTCTATGGCGATTTGAAAACTCAATGGGAAATGCTTCACTAAGTCTCACCAAACCTCAACGATTACACTTATTTTCAAGTAGAAAACCTTAGGCAAGTACGCCCTGAGACAGTATAGTGGCAACATCCAATATTTGCAGCTAAAAAGTACAAAAAGAGTTCAAATTTGGCAAATGGGGATTGGATAATACGATGCTCTACCAACAAGTGAGTGCAAGATCGCGACATCCTCAATGTGCCTACTTTCGTAACCCGCAATCAGTTTTTACTTCGCTTTACATTTGTTCAACAAGGCAATGTACTTGCAAACGGGTATTGATCTTCAATTATTTTACGAAATACTATGCTAACCAGTACAATCCACTATTAGGAGAATTTGCAGTACAAACGGCAGAAAAAAACAGGTAGGGTTTCCCAATGTTTCGATTTCTTCTTCAACGCCAAAGTACGCACTAATGCGCATCTTCTTCTCCTTTAGAACAATGGCAGGTGCCCGTGAGCAATTGGCTAAAAATGGGAAATCCTTACAACTACTATTCAGCACCACGCCAGCCGTATAGAGATTTTATTATCAGGTTAGGCATCAAGTGGGATATCTTCAGTTAATAGGCAACAAATTTTATGACAAAAAGACAATTTTCGACACTCAAGTATTAGGGACACCCAGCGGGGCTGTTCGTGCTCTTCTTTACAGAAATGTGGGACGCTTTTCATTCTACGGAATGCGGGTACTACTCATCAATTTTTCTTACGATGACGCTCATAGGCTGCAACCCTGGTTGGGCGTGGAGTACCGAAAAATGCTACCGCCTTTTGGTACTTACGCTATGCTCGTCTATCTCACCCCTATACTTGAGGGGTGATTGCCGATAAGATTACCGATTACCGCTGGGCGGTGATCATAGGGCTATGATTATTACCTTAGGGCACGTATCGATGGCTTTTTGAAACTGAATTCTCTCTCTATTTTCGGGCTTGGACTTTGGTGATAGGTACCGGATTTTTCAAACCTAATATGGTGTCGTTCGTATCCGAAATGTACAAGTATTTACCCTGAAAAAGAAAGATGCTGCTTATACCATTTTCTATATGGGAGTAAACTCTGGTTCTTTCTTTGGAATGATGCTCTGCGGTTACTTAGCTGAGCGCATAGGCTGGAGCTGGGGCTTTGGCTTGGCAGGGGTGTTTTATGCTCTTGGGAACCATACAGTTTCTGGCTTTCACAACCTTTGTTTGGAGATATAGGAAAAGAAAAAGAAAACTGAAGATGCTAATCAAGAAGCGACAGATAGCAGAGAAAAACAGATGAAGAAAAACCCAATCCTTTCACTATTGTTGATAAATTATTAATTGCTATTTCAGCAATTATAGGCATAGGTTATGCTCTAATGACCCGCTTTCAAAAGTATGGGAATATCGACCTTTTTGCGTGGGCTTTCTATGGGGCACAGCTTAAAGGACAGTATGTAATGGTGATTATAGGGTTTAGCAACCTTTCCTATACGTAATAGGCAGTAGGGTTATACGCTATAGTACTATAGTGCGTGACCGTATGCTCACTGTAGTGATTTTTGCTTTCTTTGTAATGATATTTTTGGCTCGTCATTTGAACAAGGAGCCTCATCATTAGTGATTTTTCGCTCGTGACCATATACAGCGTGAACTACAAGGTGATTCGGCTATGATTTACAACATCTTTAATGCCTTACTCACCTTTGATTCCTGCTATTGCTCATCAGCTATGTGTTTTGTTCCTCTAATCAAGAAGACTTACAAAAATATTCCCCGCAGTAATAGTACTATTAGTATGCTTAGCTTTGGTGTGGGCATTGCTTTGTGGATGCTCAACCGCGATTTCAAAACAACGGCTTATAGTGTCGCTTACAAGGCTTACGAGCGTGTAGATAGAGAAGGAAGAAAACTTATCTCCCTATCACTGAAGAAAATCCGAACTCACCCCAATTTGAAAATTGTAGAACAAACTACTATCATAGGTCTTACCGATATACATTTGAAAGTAGGACAAGAAATCAAGCTATTGAGCAAAAACAACAAAAACACTTCCTTTGGTTATGTAGATGCCGAAAAAGAACAATGGGCTAAACAACGCGGAGCTGAAACCTCAATACGGACAATGGGTTGATAGTAGCCCAAGTAAAAGAAGAGCTGACAATTGGGTGAAAGCAACTGTATCGTGGTTTTCTATATTGAATGCCTTCTTTATCATCTTTAGCAAGTTTGTTTTTCTCGTTGGTGGTCAAGCAAATACAACCCACCTGCTGCTGTGAAATACGGTATCGGTTTATTGATGTCTCATAGGTTTTGGGTTGCTCGCTTTTAGGCTCACACGGAATCACTCTAACGATGTAAAAAGTAGTATGTTATAGCTTATATTTGCCTATATGTTCCACACTATGGGCGAACTGTGTTTGTCGCCCTGTGGGGCTTTCATGCGTATCGAAACTCGTACCCTAGTAGAATGATTGCTTTTATGTTTGAGTATGGTGCACTTGCTGTAGCTATTGGTCATAAATCGGCAGCTGTAGCGTGGAGGACAAATAAAAAACATCACCGAACAGTATAGCCTCTCTACTTTCTTCCTCATTTTTCACCATTCTACCTGCTATAGCAGGGGTGATCATCATCTTTATCAATCCGTTTTCGTGACTGATGCACGGAGTTAAATAGTTTTAGGTATTAGTCGTCGGTTTTAGCATAGACTTTACCAAAGTTTTTACCTTTCATAATACTCTATAGAAATAGCACTTTTACAGAATATAATAAAACAAAACGACATTAAAATTTGTAGTTTTAAAAATATTATACTTTTGTCTCTGCATTTGTAAAAACGAAATACAATGGCTATATTTAACAACAAAGAAAGAGATAATAGAAACATTATGGCAGCAGACACAACATTAGGAAGCAGCAAACCGCATCGTGGCGGAAACAAAATTCAAAGGAGAAATCCACTCTAAATCCGATTTTAGAATTGATGGAGAAGTAGAAGGTACTTTTCGAAACTTCTGGTAAATTAGTAATAGGCAGAACTGGTGTGAATTAAAAGGCACTGTGATTTGCGAAAACGCCGATATAGAAGGTAGAAAGTAACAGGCACTCTAAAAGTGAGTGGTGTTCTTAGCTCAAAATCAACCGCTGTGGTGGAAGGCTGTACACGTTGATAAACTCTCTATCGAACCAGGAGCTGTATTCAACGTAACTTGTACTATGAAAGGGGCTAAATCTTTTGTAAATGACAACAAACCTCAACAACCCCTCGAAAAATCAATAAATAAGTGGATGAATTTCTCTGACAGAAACTACAAATGGCTATGCGCATAGCCATTTGTAGTTTTCAGTGATATTGGATGGTGCAATAGGAACTGGGGTTTTATACGAGTTTGTTACAACTATTATGTAGGAACACACAGGGGTTAATTTGTTTTACTCATTCGATAAATTGCTCCTCTTCCATTGTGGGGATTTCAGCTTTGGCTGTTTGTCATCATTCTTGCTGTACACCTAAAAACGCCCCTTATACACTGCCTTTGCCTTTTGTAGCAGGTTTGTACTACGCCTTATATGCTATTATCATTTTCTGTTTGCCTTTAGAGAAACGCATAACCTCTCAACCTCTGTATGAACTGCTTTTCATCGTATTACCTACTTTCTGTTCATAGCCTTAGAAACCGTTATAGCCATTCGATTCGTGAAAATTAGAACATAATTTTTAGAGAGAAGAGATTAGATGAGTATATATATTAAAATATTAGGCAATATCATAGTGTAATATTTGCACCGTAATTTTAATCTAATAATTTCACATACTATGGATGCACAAAAAGTGGATATGTTTATCGTAACCAATGGTAAATTTTTCCAGACCTGAAATCGTTCCTCAAATTCGTGAAAAGCTTCTTTTCTTTGGACGAATCTAAATGGGTGATGCTACAAACGATACAGTTTAAAGACCCTACTACTCTCTTATTATCTCTCTCCTTTAGGGAGGTGGATTAGGTATCGACCGTTTCTACATCAGTGATGTGGAGATGGGTGTTAGTAAATTGATTACTGTGTGGTGGATTTGGAATTTGGAGCATTGTAGATTGGTTCCTAATCATGGATGCTACAAGAGATAAAAATGCCGAATTATTAAGCTTCAGCACTGAGTTACTAATTGACGACTAAAAAGTTCTATACATTCATCACACTCTATGTCTTGCCAGTTGGGGTTGGCTACTTAGCCACTTTCTTTCTCACTGGCACGACATAGGGGTTGCTGTTTGTACATAAAGAATGTTACAGGGTTACCCTTTGTCCATCGTGTGGTACAACGCGGTCGGTGGTCTCTTTTTGAAGGGCACTGGCTTGAGGCTTTACTCATCAATCCGCTTGGAGTATTAGCTGCTATAGCATTAGTGAGTATTCCCTTGTGGTTGCTTTGCGATTTGTTTCTAAAGAAGCCTGCTTTATATCGCTCTTTCATCACATTCAGAACGCGTTTTCAAACGTCCACAAGTGTATATCCCTTTCTTCATTTTTCATCCTACTGAATTGGATTTGGAACATTTATAAAGGCTTATGATAGATAATTAAACCCTTAAACGAGCGTATTAGCGAAGGTGACAAAGAACAGCGCTGCTAATAGCTATATAATGTCAATAGTAGCTATTATGGCAGGAATGCTCTACCTATCATCAACTTGCTAGCTACTCTTTTTCTTCTTAATAGCCCATCGCAAAGGCTCTTATTTTGTGCGTTGGCACTGCTACCAATCTTTGGTGTCACAGCTCTTCTTATTCTTTGTAAACACTACCTCTTTTTGGTGGACAATATCTATGTTAGGCAGCAATATAATTTCTAATGCCTATATTGCTTGGATTATCATAGCTTTCTCTTTCAATGTGATGGAGATTATAGGCACTTTCTATTCTGCTGTAGAAGTGCGCAAAAGGCAAACACCTCTTTTGGTGGTTTTATGGAGATATTGTAGATTTAATCGTATAATGGAAAAAGTAATTATAAGAGGTTGTATTTTGCTAAGTGTATTCTTGGGCAGTTGGTTTTTGTTACAACAAGTGAATTGGATAGGATTTTTCAATATCAATCCACTATTGCGCAATGAATATGTGAATAAAATAGAAGAACTAGGGCGAACTGATGTATGACGATTTTACCAGTAGATACTCAGTGGTAAATGATGATCTTGCTGTAGCTACTATAGATACTATAGTAACCAAAAATATGTGAAGCTAATAACATCAACCGCAAAGAGACTGAAAGTCTATTTATTAGAAAGTGAAGAGGTGAACGCCTTTGTTTTGCCTAACCACCAACTGATGATTTACACTGGGCTTGCCAAAAAACTTCTACCCCCGAAGCGCTTGCTGGGGTAATAGGGCACGAACTAGCTCATATCCAAAAAGATCACGTAATGCAATCTCTAGTGGAGAAATAGGATTAGGCACCCTATTTACCATCATTTCGGGAGGTGATTTTTCAATGGTTTCGAAATAGGCAGAATGGTCTCATCTACTGCTTTTTAGTAGAAATTTAGAAAAAGAAGCCGACCTTGTAGGGCTTACTTACATACAAAATGCTCAAATAGACCCTAAACCTTTTGCTGAGTTTATAGGGGTAATTCACGATGATAAAGATAAAGACCTGCCTTCAGCTTTCAAATGGGTAAGCACTCACCCTTTCCCTGAAGACAGAAAAGAATATCTGTTACAGAATATCCAAAAAGGAAAAAGAGAGTATAAACCAGTACTTTCAGCTGATACTTGGAAAAATTTTTCAAGAATTTTTAAAGATTAATTATGCGCATTTTAGCTATAGACTACGGAACCAAACGCACAGGTATTGCTGTAACCGACCCCCTGCAAATCATCGCTTCGGGCTTTGCACAGTAGAAACCCCTACCCTACTCGCTTTCCTAAAACAATACACTGCCGAGGAAGCTGTAGAAAGCCTTTCGTGATTGGGCAACCTAAAGCGGCTCAACAACGAGGGACTCTAGCGTAGAAACTCACATCCAGCAGTTTATAACACAATTGCAAAAAGAATTCCCTACAATCCCCTATCCATCGTCAAGACGAGCGCTTTTACCTCTAAACTCGCTTTCAAACAATGATTGATAGCGGACTGAAAAAGAAACAACGCCAGAACAAAGCCCTGATAGATGAGATAAGTGCTACTATTATCTTACAAGAATTTTCTTTCAAGTAGGAAATAATAATAACAAAATATTTAACCAATGAAAAAGTTTATTATCACTATTGTATGTATGTTCTGTTTGTGCACCTCTTCTTTGTGCGCAAACCCTTTTATCTCCCTAACGGAAACCTCAAACTCTCATTTCAGCTCACTGAAAAGGACTCCCTACTTATGCCTTTTAACTTTCAAAAGGCAAAACAGTCATCAGCGAGAGTGCTCTGGGGTTTGTAATCAACCAAAAGGAGGATTTCAATAGCAATTTCGAAATCACAGAGGTTCAATTTGCTGAAGCTAATACTGTATGGCAAACCCGTTTTTGGGAGAAAACAAAAGAAATACGCGACCATCACAAAGAAATGTTCATTCGTCTCACTCAGAAAAACAACGGTCGACAATTGTACTTGCGCTTTCGGCTATTTGATGACGGGTTAGGCTTTTCGCTATGAGTTCCCTGTGCAAGACAATTTCCGTCACTTTAGAATTCAAGAAGAACTTACTGCTTTCCAACTTTCAGGTAACCACAAGGCTTTTTGGATTCCCGCTGATTATGATACCAACGAGTTCCCTATAACCACTTCTGCCATTTCAGAAATTTCAAAACTTATAGATAAAGTGCGCGAAGAGCCTTTGGCTGCTAAAAGCGCCTACTCCCAATGTAGCCGTACAAACGCCTTTGATGCTCAAATCAAATGATGGATTATACATCAATCTGCACTGAGGCGGCTTTTGGTGAATTATCCTTCAATGATGCTCAATGTCAATGCTGCCAAACATCAGTTATCAGCTCATTTAGTCCCCGATAAGAATGGGGTAAAAGGCTATGTTCAAACGGGTAGCGTAACACCGTGGCGCACAATAGTAGTAAGCGATGACGCTCGCGATATTTTGGCTTCTAACCTTATCCTCAACCTCAACGAACCCTGTAAAATCAACGATACTTCTTGGATTCACCCTACTAAATACATAGGCGTTTGGTGGGAGTATTTCATAGGAGGCGAAGCACGTGGGCTTACTCCGATGACCGCGATATTACCATTGGCGTTACCGATTACCAAAACTAAAACCTAACGGACATCACGGTGCTAATACCGAGCACGTGAAGAAATACATCAATTTTGCCGCTCAACACGGTTTTGACGCCGTTCTTGTGGAAGGTTGGAACGAAGGCTGGGAAGATAACTATGCTTACGACAAAGAGCGCATCTACAGCTTTACCAAAGCCTACCCCGATTTTGATGTACAAGCACTACACCAATACGCCGCTACCAAAGGTGTAAAACTGATTATGCACCACGAAACGACCTCCTCAGTAGTGGATTACGAACGCCACTTGCACGAGGCTTTCCGCTTTATGAACGACAATGGTTATGATGCAGTAAAAACAGGTTATGTAGACTCATCATTCCGCGCAGCGAATACCACGACGGACAATGGATGGTAAACCACTGCAACTATGTAGCCGAAACCGCTGCTAAGTACCGCATAATGGTCAATTCTCACGAAGCGGTGCGACCTACCGGTATGAGCCGTACTTACCCTAACTGGGTAGCCCAAGAGAGTGCACGTGGCACCGAATTTGAGTCGTTCAACGGCAATCACCCCGAACATACTACTATCCTCCCCTTCACTCGCTTGATGGGCGGTGCTATGGACTATACCCTGGTATTTTTGAAGGCGATTTGAGCCAATATGGCAACAACAAAGCCAAACTCAGCACTACCCTTGTGAAGCAATTAGCACTCTACGTAACAATGTACAGTCCGTTGCAAATGGCAGCCGACTTGCCTGAGAACTACAGAAAAACACCTCGATGCTTTCCAATTTATCAAAGATGTAGCAGCCGACTGGGATAATACTTATATTTTTAGAAGCCGAACCTGGCGATTACATCACTATTGCCCGTAAAGCCAAAGGTAAAAACGAGTGGTTTGTAGGCGCTATCACCGATGAAAACGCCCGTGAAGCTCTCGTTGATTTCAGTTTTCTACCCAAAGGAAAAACCTATACCGCTACCCTCTACACCGACGGTAAAAATGCTGATTGGCGTACTCAACCCCAAAAGTTACTCCATCAAAACAATGAAAGTAACTCACAAAAACCAAACTCAAACAACGCCTTGCCCCCAGTGGCGGCTTGGCTATAAGCATTAAGTGATTATGAAACGATTCTTTTTCCTTCTCAACCTTATTCTGTATTTTGGCAAATGCCCAAGACCCGTGGGTGCTCAAAGCAGAGAGCATCGATCCTGCCAACTATTACAGGGGTTACAATAGGCAATGGAATGATAGGAATGCGCTCTTCTGCTGTACCTCTACAAATAGACCAAGTAATCATAGCGAGGGACTATACGATTACGGCAAAAGTAGGGTAGTTTCAGCTATGCCTAATATCAATCCATTACAACTGCGAATGGCTATTGATTACGAGGATATCAACACTCATTCCGTTAGTGATTTTCACTCAAGAGTTAGAGTTGCGCAATGGGGCGTTCTCAGGTCACTTCAGATTTTAAAGACAAAGCTAAAGTGTCCTACACTTATTATGCCTTGAGGCACTTGCCTCACACCTTGCTGTTAGATATCAGTATTACCCTTTGCGCGATATTACACTTCTGGCAGAGAACATTCTAACCACTCCCGATGGCTTCCGCAACCCTCAAAACTACTTCAATGAAATCAATCCGCCTCACGCTCATATCCCATTGCTCACTACGGTGGCTCAAACACCAGCAGAAAAATGCCAAAGTAGCTGTGAGTAACGCTTTTCTTTTTCGATAAAAAAATACGGTAACGCTCCCCAAATATTGCACGAAATGAGAGACTACAATAGTCACCTAATGCAATTCACTCATAAACTAAAAGCAGGCGAAACCTATTCTTTCTCACTAATTGGCAACCTAATAACCTCTCAGCACTCTGCCGACCCTTACAACCAAGCCGAAAGACTCTGTACTTATGCTTTCTTGCAGGGGCACGAGGCAGCTTCTTGCAGCACATAACAAACAGTGGGCAAAACTCTGGGAAAGCAACATTGAGATTGAGGGAGATGCACAAGCTAATCAGGACATTCACAATATGTTATACCACTTATACGCTTCAGTAAGTGAGCTCCATTCCTTTTCTCTTTCTCCTTATGGGTTAAGCCACTAGGGTATATGGGACACATATTTTGGGGATACCGAAAATGTGGATGTATCCCCTTTGTTATTATTGCAACCCCGAAATAGCTAAAAACCTCCTCAACTATCGCTTCGAAAGGTTAGAACGCGCCCAAACACAACGCTGCGTTGCACACGGTTATCAAGGGAGCAATGTTCCCTTGGGAAAGTGCCACATCAGGAGAAGAAGATACCCTGTGTGGGCACTCACAGGTACTTATGAGCACCACATCACTGCCGATGTAGCCATAGCTGTTTGGAATTACTATTGTGTAACTAAAGATAAAGAGTGGTTGCGCCGCATAGGTTATCCCCATTTTAGAAAGTACCGCTACCTTTTGGCAAAGCCGAGTGAGTGAACAAGCTCCCTATCAAATTAAAAACGTAGTATGTGCCGATGAATGGGCTGAAAATGTGAGATAACAATGCCTATACCAATGCGGCTGCCAAACTGAAATTTGCTCTACGCTATTGCTGCTGCCAAAAGTATTAGGGATAAAAGCTAACCCTCAATGGAAAAACCATAGCCGAACAGCTCGTTTTCAGCACAATGGATAATGGCGTAACTCGTGAACACGATAGCTATACGGGGCAAGCAATCAAGCAAAGCCGATGTAAACCTATTAGCTTATCCGTTAAAAGTAATTACCGACAAAAACCAAATACACAAAGATTTAGAGTATTACAAAAGACAAAGTGCCTTTACAACGATACTCCTGCAATGACTCAGGGCTATATTCTCTCTCTATACAGCCGATTAGGGCGACCGAGAAAAAGAGCTTATAAGTACTCACTGAAACCTATCACCTAACCTCTTACCTCCTTTTAGAGTAATGGCCGAAACCAAAAATGGTAAGACTCCTTATTTCCTCACCGGAGCAGGAGGCGTACTACAAACGGTGATGATGGGCTTTGGAGGATTAGATATATCCGAAGAAAAAGGTAGTACAACAACTGAAAACTGTAATGCCTGCACATTGAAAAAATCACTTTAAAAGGTATCGGAATTGACAAAAAACATACATCATATCAAATGAATAAACCTCAATCACACCCTCCCTAAAAGCCAAACAAATACTTCATATATTCCACGAATTTGGAAAAGAACGCACCGATAATTACTATGGCTGGCTGCGCGAAAACCCTGATGTTATCGCTTGTAGAAGCCGAAAAACGCCTACTATCAGGCACAAACAGCACATACCAAACCTTTGCAGAAACGCTCTTTGCCGAAATGAAAAGCCGCATTAAAGAGAACGATAGTTCTGTGCCTTATTGTACAACGGTTGTTGAGTATCAAACTCGTTATGAAGAAGGTAAGGATTACCCTATTTATGTGCGCTACAAAAGAAACGCTGAAAGCTCCCGAAGAAGTGCTTTTCGATTGTAATGCAATGGCTAAAGGTAAAAGCCTACTTTCACCTCGATAGCTTTGCCATAAGCGACGACAATCAGTGGGCTGTTTTTGGGGTAGATGTGGTATCCGCCGGCAATATACGCTTGCAAATCAAGAACCTCAGCACAGGTGAAATACTGCCCTATAAAAATTAAAAATACTAACGGACAAGCGATTTGGGCGGCCGATAATCGTACCATTTTCTACGTAAAGAACAATATCAAACCCTACGCTCTTTCAAAGTATACCGCCATATCTTTGGGTACTGACCCCAAAAGACGATGTACTGATTTTCCACGAAAAAGACGATACTTTCGATGTGTTCGTCTACCGCGAAAAGTCTCGCAAAATATCTCGTGATAGGCAGCGAGTACTCTTACATCCGAATATCAAATCTTGAATGCCAATACCCCTCACGAGACTTTTCAAAGTATTCAAACCCCGCACACGTGGCTTGGAATACGATATCGCCTCGATTATGAGGACTATTTTTATATCCTCACCAATAAAGATGGTGCAACCAACTTCAAACTGATGCGTACCCCAGAAAGTGCTACAACTTCCGAGCATTGGGAAGAGGTAATAGCCCATCGTCCCGAAGTACGCCTCAACGATATCGAGATTTTTCAAAGATTTCTTGGTAGTCGAAGAAGTCTACAACGGCTTAGAACGCATACAAAATACGCTCGTGGGATGGGCTCAAAACGCATTACCTCCCTTCGACAGCGAAACCTATACCGCCTATACTCACCCAAAAATATGAGATTTCAACACCAGTGGCTCCGCTACAACTACCAATCATTAGCAACACCTGCCTCTATTATAGAATACAATATGCGCACTGGCGAAGGCGCCTGCTAAAAAGAACAAGAGAGTATTAGGTGGGAAACTTCAACAAAGATAATTATATAGAAGAACGCCTTTGGGCAACTGCCCTGATGGCGTGAAAGTCCCCATTTCGCTCATCTACCGCAAAGATATAGTGAAAAACGGACAAAATCCTTTGTTACTGTACGGTTATGGCTCGTACGGAGTAGACCATCAACCCTTATTTTTCTACCACCCGTTTGAGCTTGTTAGACCAGAGGTTTTATCTATGCTATTGCACAGTATCCGCAGGGGAGAATATTTAGGTCGTCAATGGTATGAAGATGGCAAACTCCTCAAAAGAAAAACACATTTACCGATTTTATCGCTTGTTCTCAGTACCTCATCGCCGAAAAGCTACACCTCTCCCGAACATCTATTTGCCGAAGGGTGGCTCGGCTGGAGGTTTTGCTAATGGGTGCCAAAGTGGTGAATATGGCGCCGCAATTGTATAAAGGGCATTATCGCATCTGTGCCTTTTGTGGATGTGGTAACCACAATGCTCGACGAAGTATTCCCGCTCACTACGGGCGAATACGACGAGTGGGGAAATCCTAATAACGAGGAATATTACAACTATATGCTCTCCTACTCGCCTTACGATCAAGTGCGCGCCCAAGCCTATCCAGCAATGTACGTGAGTACCGGTTTGCACGACTCACAAGTGCAGTATTGGGAGCCTGCCAAATGGGTAGCCAAACTGCGCGAACTCAAAACCGACGACCATCCGCTGTATTTAGACACCAATATGGAAGCTGGTCACGGCGGTGCTCAGGACGTTTTGAAGCCCTAAAAGAAACCGCTAAAGAATATGCCTTTTCTTTTAACTTTATGCATAATCAATAATGAAAGCTTTTGCTATCATGCTTTTTGTAGGGGCGCGCACACAAATAGAACTTTTTGCAAACGCCCACATAGTAACGATTACCTTAATAATCAGTCATTTTTCACCTACATTGTAGAAACAATTAGCCAAGCACTCTATTTAAAAATTTGATATATGGCTTTTTAGCCTCCTCAACAAATATAAGAAACTCCTGTTTTATAATTCACTTTAAAACATTATAAATCTTGTTTTATAACTCAAAATTCAAATAATAGAACAAACCCTATTATTTGAATTTTTCTATTTTTCCTCAATTATTTGCTCACCTTATCGTAAAATTGCACCCGCTAAAAAGTGTCCTTTCAGATACTTAACTAATTGATTTTTAAGATAAACATACAACAGAAAGAAATAAAATATGGGTTTTTCGATTTCTTTAACAGAAGAAATAGCAATAGATTTGGTGTCACTGAACACTCTTATCATTCATAATGATAAGGTAGTTGTCGATAGCCCTTCTATTGTAGCATTGGATAGAACAAACATCATAGCTGTAGGTCAAGAAGCTCGCTTGATGCAAGGTAAAACTCACCTAACATCACTACCGTACGTCCTCTGAAAGACGGGGTAATTGCCGACTTCGACGCTTCCGAGCAAATGATTGGTATGCTCATCAAAAGTATCCCCTGCTTTGCGCAAACGCTTCTTTTCTCCATCATTGCGTATGGTGGTGTGCATCCCTTCGGGGATTACCGAAGTGGAAACTCGTGCCGTTCGCGAATCGTGTGAACGCGTAAACGGCAAGGATATCTACCTCGTACACGAACCAATGGCAGCTGCTATCGGTATTGGCCTCGACATTATGCAACCTAAAAGGTAATATGATTATCGATATAGGTGGGGGTACTACCGAAATCGCTGTCATTGCCTCTCGTATCGTATGCGACAAATCAGTGAAAATCGCGGGTGACATCTTCAACTCCGATATCGTTCACTATATGCGTACCCAGCACAACCTCTACGTGGGTGAAAGTACTGCCGAGAATATCAAAAATCACCGTAGGTGCTGCCACCGAAGACCCTCGATGCTCCACCCGGATGACATTATGGTACAAGGGCGCGACTTGCTCACTGGTAAAACCTAAACAGAGTGCAAGTATCTTACCGCGAAATGGTAAAAGCCCTCGATAAATCTATTTTGCGTATTGAGGACTGCTATTATGGAAACCCTTTCACAAACACCTCCTGAACTCGCCGCCGATATCTACAACACCGGTATTTATATGGCTGGTGGTGGTTCTATGCTCCGCGGTTTTAGACAAGCGTATCTCTATGAAAAACCGACCTCCCCGTATACGTAGCCGAAGATCCCTTTGCGCGCCGTAGTACGTGGTACCGGTATCACCCTAAAAATATCAATAAATTTAGAAGCATTCTTACTTAAATAGGAGATCAGATGTAGATTTGTAGGTCAGACACCCGACACCTCACTTCCTATCTCACCTCTTACCTTACACCTGACATAACTATGAACCAAATCATCCAATTTTTCATCAGAACGAGGAAACTTTGCGTGTTCCTCCTGCTGTTTCTATGCGCTATTGGTTTGGTTTTTAGAAGTAATTATTACCCTCAGAGTGCCTATATCAATTCGGCTAATGCCCTATCGGGAAACTCTATGCATTTTCTAACTATTGGGCTCAGTACTTCAGTTTTGAAAGCCAAAAATGAAGCCTTAACTGAAGAAAAACCGCAGTTTGCGCGACCAAGTACTCAAATGCAGAACAATTGCGACAAACAAAAGGTGTAGATAGCCTCAGCTTTCACACCACCGATTCTCTGAAGTACAAAAGTCCTGAAAGCTAATCGAATCAACAGTTTTCCGCCTTCACACTACCTCACTATCGATAAAGGCAGTAAAGATGGCGTAAAACAAGATATGGGCGTACTCACCGCGAGGTGTTGTAGGAATTATAGAAAACACTTCAGGGCGTTTTGCCACAGTACAGAGCGTGCTCAACACCTTCAGCCCTCAATGCAATGGTAAAACGCACCCAGCATTTTCGGTTCACTACACTGGAATGCCAAAAGAAGTAAACAAAAGTACAATTGCTCGAAGTACCCAAATATCGCCCTATCCAAAACGGCGATACCATTGTAACAGGCGGTATGTCTCAATATTTTCCCTAAAGGAATCCCTATTGGTAAAATTGTACATTTCGAGAAAAAGCAAGTTCGATAATACCTTCATCATCGATGTATGGCTCTTTACCGATATGTCTAACCTCGATTATGTTTACCCTCATTGAAAACAAAGATAAAGACGCTATTTCAGCCTTAGAAAAACAAAACCCAAAAAATGACGCACCCACTTGTAAAAATACCTTTTCTATTCATAGCATTGGTACTTTTGCAGAGTGCTTATTTTCTCAATCATATAGAGTACTGGGGCTATGTAAACCCTGATGATTTACATCGTGTTCCTTTTGGTAGCTCCTTATCGTGAAAACCAAGTACCCAATCTGTTAGCTGCCTTTGCTATAGGTCTCTGTATAGATATTTTTCTAACACTGGAGGCTTGCACGCTGCTAGTAGTGTACTAATAGCTCATTGCCGACAAAAGTATCTTGCTCATCGTTTTTGGCAGGAATTTTGAATATCAAGAAATGGATTTTAGCAAGCTATCCATTCACCCAAAATCTTTAGTTATACAACCCTAATGGTGGTAGTGCATCACACCCTATTCTATTTCTTAGAAATATTCAATTTCAATCATTTGTTACTTACTTTTTACTAAAATTATAGGGCATCTATCTTCACTATCATCGTTTGCTTGCTCACTATTTATCTGTTTAGTAAAAATAAGAAATGAGAAAACCCTACTGCCCATCATTATCATATTCACTGCGGTCGTAATCTTGTTGCGATTGTTCTTCCTGCAAATCGTCTTCCACGACGATAGCAACAACATCGATAATATCGCTATCGAAACTGTTTACGATCTACCCCGAACGCGGCTATACTCCACGACCGCAACGGCGAACTCTTAGTCTCTAATCAACCCGCTTACGACGATGGTTATCCCCAGCGAGGTGAAAATTTAGATACCCCTCGAACTCTGTAGTCTGTTAGAAATCGACGACTTTAGAGAACGCCTCCAAAAAGCTCGCGACTATTCGCGCACCATCGGTAATTGTGTACATCAACTCTCAAAAGACGACTACGCTGTACTCCAAGAAAAACTGCGCAAATTCCGCGTTTTTATATAATAGCAGAACGTATGCTTCGCAGTTGCTTCACTCACAATGCAGGGAACGTATTGGGCTACATCAGATTGAAGTAAACGAATGGGAACTCAAGAAAACTCGCCTACCTCGCTGGTGGAACTCATTGGGCGGTAGCGGAGCTGAGAAAACAATACGAAGAGTTTTTGCGCGGCAGAGAAAGCGAGTACAATACCCACCAAAGGACAAGCACAACGCTGCTATCGAACGCTATAAAACATGGGCGATAGGATACCTTGCCTGTTATGGGACAACCCTTGCAACCCACTGTATCGATATAGGCTTTGCAGGCTTATAGCGACAACTGATGCAACACAAACACGGTGGTATTGTTGCTAATGAGCCCAAAACGGTGAAATTCTCGCTCATCATCTGCACCTACTTTCTTTGGCTCGGCCTTTGTTAGTAGGGACGCGAACGCTCTACTACACCGCTCTCTACAACGATTCTATTGCCGTAAAACCTCTCTCTGCGACCGTGCACTACTCTCGCCGAATATCGTCTCCTTTCAGCAGTAAATGCGCTCATCGGTTTGCAGGAAGGGGTCAGTCACTCCTCAAAGTGTGTTCAGTTGTGGCGGAGGCCATCGCTATGGCCGGACATATTATGCGTTGCCACTGTGGGCGTGGGTGCTAACGACCTTTTGCACGGCACTGCCCTCTCTTGTACGCCCATTTTGCCAATGCCCACAAGCGCGCTATCGATGTGAAAACCACCTCGTGCAATAGGTGTGGACAAGCGGAATGCTCCCGTGCGCAGTTTCGGGACCTCGGTGGTTTCTCCGGCGCGACCTACCACAGAGCGTGCGGGCAGTGCCTAATACCGCTCTGTAACACGACAAGCAATATGGTGCTGAGATGGAGTGGTACCACTATTTCCTAACGCTATCGGGCAGGTGGAAATTTCTTTACCACTCCTGTACAATTGGCGAATGTAATGGCTCGCTGGCTGCCAATAAAGGCTATTTCTACCACTCCTCACATTGTAAAAGCAAATTGACAACAAACAAAACCTCCTTTTCAAGAATACACTGTGCCCAAGCACACCCACTATGAGACCCTAAACACTTCGAGCCCGCAATCGTGCTGGAATGAGATGCCAAACATTGGCTGGTTACTGCGCGCCGTACCCAAATTGATGGCATCAATATGTATTGCGGCGGCAAAACAGGAACAGCCGAGAACTTATCGGCAATGGCAGGCGACGCAAACTTACAGACCACTCTGTATTCGTTGCTTTTGCCCTGTAGAAGATCCTAAAATAGCTATCGCCGCATTTGTAGAAAACGGTTATTACGGGACGTCGTGTTGCCAGACTATCGCTTCTCTAATGATTGAAAATACCCTCAAAGGTGAAGTATATTTCGTCGTGACCTCGAACGTCAAAATGCTTGAAAAGAGAGCGCTGAACACGAACAGGCGAAACCGTATTTGGGAGAGAAATTTTATAATCAATCAATAGTTGAATTGGATATTAAAACACTGCCTTTTGCTGGTGATTTTCTTGTAACTTGCGCTCTTAATCCAAATCATCAATAAATATGATAATCATCGCCTCAGGCTCACCGCGCGCCGCCAGCAGTTCCTAAAAAGAGTTAGACCTCCCCTATGGGGTCATTCTCAAACCCGTAGATGAGACTTACCCTGCACACCACTGCAGCGCGAGGCAAATCACTGATTATTTGGCACAACTAAAAAGCCACACCTTTGCAGTGCGAGAACACTCTCCAACTGCGTGCTCCCTCCTTCCGATACTCATCGTGTGGCACGAGGGTAAAGCCTTGCGCGAGCAAACCCAAAGACACTGCCGATGCCCTTTGCAACGTTGCATCTCGCTCTCATGCAAGACCCACGAGGTGATTACTTCCGCATGCTTTACCACCGATGAAAAGCAAGCTACTGAACACTGCATCCACCAGTAACCTTTGAGGAACTTTCTGGCGACGAAATTACCTATTGCATCAATAAATACCAGCCATTCGACAAAGCAGGAGCTTACGGCATCCAAGAATGGATTGGACATAGAGACCGTTACCGCCATCTGAAGGTTCTTATAACAATAACGTAATGGGACTGCCACGCGCACTTAATTAGCAAATTCGGCACTCGTAACTCACAAAATATGATTTCTTTACACATAACATTCACTCTTCTTAGCTTTATCCGCTTGTAAAAATACCTCCACAAGCGATAAACGAAGAAAGAAGGTATTACCATTCTGCAAGATAGCATTAAACGCTCACTTCTTCCAATTTTTGAAAACGTGGTAACTGATGATCCTAACCTGAGGCTTGTTGCTATTGTAAAAGATGCCCCACAAAAAGTCGATTCTCTTTACAAAGGAGAAGAAAAGTGGCAGTATACTTACTTTTCTAAAGACAGCATAGCCAAAACTACTATCAAAGCAGGTAAGTTCTTTAACAACCAACCTTTATGTAGTGGTTCATATTGATGATAGGATAATAGAATCATTAGTAGAAGTATACAAAATAGAAAACCGCACTTTTAGAAAGAAACTCTCTATATAAACGACTTCACTCTATGCAGTGCACGATTCTGTTTTCGATGCCAACGGCGATGGTATCAATGATTTTAATATAGATTGGTGGACAACAGGTGCTTTTGGTTCTAGCATTATCTATATTTATCTGTTCGATCCTAAAACCGAAAAATTTTCTACTGCCTACAATTTTACAAATGCTACTTTTTACCCCAAAGAGAAAAATCATACGAGGAGTAGAGGCTGTTCTTGGAGGAATATCAGGTTTGTACAAGATGAAATGGGTAGGCGATAAAAGCGATAAAACAGAAGATATAGAATACATCTATCCCGATTACACTACCAAAGGCAAAACCTTTATACGGACTAAGACTCCAAGTGAATATCGAACGAAAGAGGGGAACTTCAGTCCCCGAAGAATACCTAGACCAGAAAGATTGGTTCTTATGATATGAAGAACAGGGTGTGAATTGCCTTCTTTGAATTAATCTTAAAAACAGAAAACTAAACACTATCCATTATGAAAAACTTCTCTTCTGCTCCTACTCCTTGCTTGTTTTCCTTTACAGAAAGGAATAAACAATATCAAACTGAGGATTTTCGTAAGATATAGTACTCACTAATGGGGATACAATCCCTATTATTGAAAATCTAAATCATTTCTATGAAAAATAGGGCAAAGGTAGTGAAAGTCTCATCAGCGAAAATTAAAGTTGATATAAAATTCTGTGGCAAATCGGATGTACAGATGACAATGTGAAATACATTTCAATGAACCCTAAACTTAAAAAGAGCTATTGCGAGTTGTGGTACCTGCTTATGTTTTAGAACAGATGGAAAGACCTATTATATCCATAGTACAAAAAGAGTTTGGCCGTGGTGAACAACTAAATGTAGAGTTGAAAGTTAAAATCTTAAAGATATTAGAACTCAGTCCAGGAGAATACTATAATTTAATGGTAATAGATAAATGAGTTTTCTTATAAAAACTATTTTCCCTTTTTATAGCAGAAGGACAAAAGATATGATTTACATCAAAAGAAGCAAACCTATTGATAAATGACGACTCATAAAGTGAAACATATCATTGTTTTTATGTACTTTTGTTCTTTTTCTTGTATTCACAGGAAAACATTGTGCATTACTTTTTACGGATAACACCTGTGGTTGCAAGTCTTGTTATACTGATTATTATGCTTATACAGATATAGATGTTCACAAAATAGATACTATTCATTATACTCAAAAGAATTTAAAGCGAGTTTTTACCCTTGTGGAGATGGACAAAAGGGAGATAATCCTTTTTAGATACCATAGCACGCTTTTTGCCTATAAAGAAGAAAGTACATAACTATTATCGCAAAAAGGATTTGACACCACTGCTTACTATACAAGAAAAGGATTCTTTTCCAGCAGTTGTTTTGGAGAAAAACGCTCCTCTTATAGAGCGAATGTGCACAAAGTTAGATATGAAGAAAAATGTAATTGCAAATAGCTTAGTTTTTCTATATTTGTAAAAGGTGAAATCTACCACCAAATAGTAGTCGAAAAATTGAAAGAGCAATAAAAAGCATTTAATTTCTCTGATTATCAGTCGCTTTTTGAGATATTGTAGGGCGCTTGCAAACGCCCCTATAGAATGGCAATTCGATTCTTAAATAAAACAAACATTATACATTATGACTTATACTTTTACTCCTATTCCCATTAGCCCTGCAAGCACAAGCATTGGTGGAGAAAACTCCACCCGACTATATCAAAACAATTATTTTCAAAGCCGACGCCAACGACAAGAACCAATTCCCTATCGTGCGCCGTAACGAGTCGTTTAACTTGCAGTTCGACGACCCGGGGTAATGAGGAAACTTACTACTATAAAATCACCCATTGCAATGCCGATTGGTCTGCCTCTTCTGCTGAAAAGCGAATACCTCAAAGGTTTGATTGATAACCAACCGCCGCAGCCTCCGAGCAACTCCTACGGCACCCTGCAAGGTTATTCGCATTACCGCCTTTACTTTCCTAACGAACTCACCAAAATCACTCTTAGCGGCAACTATATGCTCTCTATCACCGATAGTTATGGCACAGAACTCTTTTCACGCCGTTTTGTGCTTTATACCCCTCAAGTAAACGTACTCACCGAAGTAAAACGTGCTCGCGATTTGCAATACTTCGATACCCAACAAGTGCAGTACCAGTTCACCATTCGGCAGAAGGATTTCAGACTTGATAATCCCAATGTAGCAGTGAAAGAAGCTATCCTGCAAAACTACCGTTGATACGGCTATCACGGGCGTAAAACCCTCAGTATGTGATGGGCAACGACCTCGTGTATCGCTATGACCGCGAAACGGCTTTTTGGGGAGGTAATGAGTATTTTCTATTTCGATAGCAAGGATATACGAGTGCCAGCATCAGGTATTTTCGCGTATCGACCGTAGCAAATGGGTGAACAGCTACCTCTTCCCTAATGTAAGTCGTGAGCAATGTCTATACCTATTATCCGATATCAATGGCGATTTCTTGGTTAGTACGTCCAACGGAATGAACCCTGCCAATGAAGCTGATTACACCCAAGTGCATTTCGCCTTAGAAGGTAACCCACTTTTTGGAATAAAGAAGTGTATGTATATGGCAAGTTCAGTAACTACGAACTCCGCGATGAGTACAAACTCACTTATGACGAAAAAGACGGACTTTTTCAAAGGAAAAGTACTCCTCAAACAAGGGTTTTACAACTATAAGTTTGCTACCAAAATCAGGCAACATAATTGATTTTTAATGAGATAAGTGGTAATTTTTCAGCAGACAGAAAACACTTTTACCTCGTGCTTGTATACCACCGCGCCCCTGGCGCTTCTACGACGAAGTAGTGGGTATCGGCTCTGCCTCTGGCGCAAATATCACTCAGTAATGACGAGTGACGAATGACAAATGACGAATTATTGTATATCGTTACACTTTGCCAGTTTTAACTGCTCGTCGTGCTACGACCTTGCAAAGTTGATTACCTGATTATCACTAGCTTTTGTAATATGTTGTAGGGGCGTTTTGCAAACGCCCATATAAAATAAAAACCTTTTAGCTTTTTAGATGTTTTTCCTCATCATACCTTTTACGGGATTGTCCCCTACGGTTCAGACTGTTATTGAATATAGTACGGGCGTTTTTACGAAACGTCCACATAAAACAAAAACCTTTTAGCCCCCTTTTTAGATATCATCAAAAGTAGCTTTTCATAGACTGTCCCCTCGGGGGTTCAGGGGCACTGTTAATTATTAATTGTTAATTGTTAATTGGAAAACTTAGCAGAACGTACGTGCCCTACTTCCTTGCGCAATATGTGGGACAAGAGCACTTAGTGGAGCCTCGCAGGGCTTTGCGCCAACAGATAGAACGTGGTCTTTTGCCATCGCTCATCTTTGGGGCGCAGTGCGGGGAAAACCACGTTGGCAAATATCATTGCGCACCAGCAACCGCGCTTTATACCCTGAGTGCCATTAGTTCAGGGATTAAGGGAAGTGCGCGAAGCACTGACCAAAGCAAGCAAAGCGGCGGACTCTTTTTACTACCCAAAACCCTATCGTTTTCATCGACGAAATTCACTGATTTAATAAAACCCAACAAGATTCCCTCTGCAGGCTGTCGAAAAGGGGTGGATTACCCTCATTGAGCAACTACCGAAAACCCCAGTTTTGAGGTGATTCCTGCCTTGCTCTCTCGTTGCCAAGTGTATATCCTCAAGGCTTTTGAGCGCAAGGATTTAGAACAACTGCTCCACAATGCTATTACCCGAGATGCCATTCTCAAAACCAAAGATATCCAACTGCAAGAAACCGAAGCCTTACTAAAACTCTCAGGCGGTGACGGTCGCAAGCTGCTCAACACTTTTGAGCTGGTTATAAACGCTACCCTCGACGGTGAACCTATTGTTATTACCAACGATAGTGTATTGCACCTCGTGCAGAAAAACACCGTGCTATACGACAAAACAGGTGAGCAACACTACGATATCATTTCGGCTTTTATCAAATCGATACGGGGCAGCGACCCCAATGGCGCGGTTATTGGTTGGTACGAATGATTGAAGGTGGTGAAGATGTAAGAATCGATCGCACGCCGTATGCTCATTCTCGCTTCGGAAGATATAGGCAATGCAAACCCTACAGCAATGATTTTGGCAAACAACACCTTTCAAGCTGTAACCACTCATTGGTTATCCTGAGGCGCGTATTATTCTCAGTCAGTGTGCTATATATCTCGCTTCTTCGCCTAAGAGCAACGCTTCTTATAAGGCAATCAACAAAGCCCAACAAGTGGTAAAGCAAACGGGCGACCTCAGCGTGCCTATCCACTTGCGCAATGCCCCCTACCAAACTGATGAAAGAACTCGATATGGCAAAAGACTATCAATATGCTCACGATTATGAGAGCACTTTTGCCTTTCAGGATTACTCCCTGATGAATTGCAAGGAGAAACCTTCTATGAACCCTCCGATAATCCCCGTGAGAATGCCCTACGCGACTACCTTACTATGGGGCGACCGCTATAGGGTATTAAAGATTAGAATAAAACATAAAAGTTGTCCTTCTTCAAAAGAGGACAACTTTTTTCTTTAGGTTATTTTTATAATCTCGTACTATTTGCAAGATGAAGTATAATCATCTACTAATTGTATCATACCTTCTTTAGTTAGAGTATTGTATTTGGTTACATCTAATGAAGAACAATTAACGTATTTGCTTAGTATTTTTGTATTTTTCTCAGCACTTTTAGAACCAAAGTAGCTTTTAGTTCCCTAAATAAACTGCTTTATCAGCTAATCTTCTAAGTAGTAATCTTTCAGGATATTTTGCTGTGAGCCAACACATAGTTTCGCGTCCTTTTCATAGAGAATTTCAAAGAACTGAGCAGCTCCTGAAAGCACATTTAGATCTGAACCTCCGTGACCAAAAGCCATCTTCACTACCTTTTTGCACCTAAGAAAACAACGTCTGCCTATACAGAATTTATTGCCGTCTTTAGCTTTTAAAAGTACAAATCTTTTCTCCTTCTCTTTTAGAGTTTCACTGTAGCTCCACAAGAGGTGAGATCGGACATATTTTTATCTTTACCAATAATCGCATCTATCGATTGAGATTCAGTAGTGATAAGACCTTCTTATCACCTTTTTAGCATCTATCACGTAACCCGCAGCATCGTAAATATTTACAGTTTGCTTTTTAGCTTCTTCTACCTTTGCATTGTTCTGCTCGTTTACAGCATTCTTTTTATCTTCTATGAATTGGTTGAAACGTTCTGTCATATCGCCAAAAGGGTATCCATTAGCATACAATCTCTTAACAATGCGCTTGTTAGCATCATTCATTTTTGTTAGTTGACTAAATACAGGGAGTTCTTTTTCGTCATAGGTTTTGATGATGAAAATTTTTATCCTTTTGGTTGAAATTATGGTGTTTAGCAGTTGCCACCACACTGCCTTTGCTATCGGTTACTGTAAAGTTAGTTGATAACAATACCTCCATCGCCAGATTCTTCTTTTCTTTTGATGAAGCCTATCTTCTTGCCATATTTTTAACGATTACCTCACCTTCTACCGAAAGATTATCGGCAGTTGCCAAATTATCTTCAGTTTGATTGGTGTTTTTTTCTGTTGGAAAAATATTATCCCATTTTTCAGAGAAAGGACGATCTGAAGTTTGAAGAAAGCTGCTACTACCGCAGGGTCGATACCTTTTTCGGTGAGCAGTTTGTCCCCGATCGAAACACAATCGATAACGTATTTCTCTCCAGAGAAAGTAAACTTCACTTTATCAGGAATTTCCACCTCTCTAATCACTCCATTGGCATTAGAGAACTCAATCCAGCGATGTGGAGCTGTGTTTCCTTGAGCGGTTTCTTCAGTAAGGAAAGCTCTGAACAGCAAATTGTTAGAAAGATCGCTAACATACGAATTTGCCATCTTTTTCTCAAACTTAGCAACAGGAGTTCCATCTATTTGAGTTCTCCTTTTTCACTTTTGAAAACTTTGAGCGCAAACATTCATTACTGAAAGTATGGCTACTAAAAACAAGATTTTTATTCTTTTCATTTGTAAAAACAATTAAATTACAATTGCAAATGTATGAATATTTTAGCAAACCGACAAATAAAATAGTGGTTTGTCTGCCAACTGAAAAAGTTTATACCTTTGTGCCTATATTGATGCATCACTCACACTTTGCCAAAGTTTTTAATGGCTCGTCGTGTTACAAACTTTTGGCATAGTTGATTAAAGAAACTATATACTAAATACTACCCTAATTGTTAATTATTAATTGTCAATTGTTAATTGAAAAAGATGCTTCTCTTCTTTAAAAACCCCAAAACACTATTTATGTGGTAGCTACCGAAGTTACCCTTACTGAGACCGACCCTCAACAAACTGAAATGGCTGTATGGCAATGCCCAGCAACTCCTCCCCTACCCTTAGCGGTACTTTCATCGACCCGTGCGGCGATGATTACCCTTGGAGTACCAATGCGGTGGAAATTACCCAAAATATGGACATCCACGGGATTACTCATGCTGAGGAGTTCCACGAGTAACCTGACCCCAATACACCTTTCGACCCTATGCTCTTTGAGGCGATACAACGGTCTTTACTCAAGATAGCTTTACTATCGATATTCAACCGCAAACAACACTTGAAATTGACGATATCGAGGCGTATAACCAGCTAAGAGGGACTTGCGCTAAGCGCTGAAGAAGTTGCCTATTTGCAAAATCTCTCAACAACTCGGGCGCAAACTCACCGACTCGGAAGTGTTTGGCTTCGCACTCAACTCCGAACACTGTCGCCATAAAAATCTTCAACGGCACCTCTTTGTTATCAATGGTGAGGAAAAACCTTCCACCTCTTTCAAACTCATTAAAAAGACATCACAAGAACACCCTAATAGCATTGTTTCGGCTTATAAGGACAATGTAGCTTTCATCAAAGGGCTACTGTCGACCAGTTTGCACCAAAAAGTGCCGATAAACCCGATTTCTACGAGGTAAAACCTTTTGAGGCAGTGCTCTCACTCAAAAGCCAGAAACTCACAACTTCCCTGCTACCGTAGAGCCTTTCAACGGGGCGGCTACAGGTTCGGGAGGTGAAATACGCGACCGTCTCGCGGGCGGACAAGGTTCTTTGCCTTTGGCAGGTACAGCGGTATATATGACGGCTTACCCCCGATTAGAAGAAGACCGCCCTTGGGGAAAAAGGAAACGGCAGAACGCCAATGGTTGCTACCAAACGCCAATGGATATCCTCATCAAAAGCCTCTAATGGGGCAAGTGATTTTGGTAATAAATTCGGGCAACCGCTCATTACGGGTTCACTCTTCACCTTGAACACGAAGAAGGGCAGACGCAAATTAGGCTTTGACAAAGTGATTATGCAAGCAGGAGGCGTGGGGTATGCCAGCCTCACAAGCTCATAAAAGCACACCCCTGCAAGAAGGCGACAAAATCGTTATCTTAGGCGGTGAAAAACTACCGCATAGGTATGGGAGGGCGCTGCCGTATCATCGGCTAACATGGGGCTTTTGGCGCAGGCATCGAACTCAATGCGGTACAGCGTTCTAACCTCGAGATGCAAAAACGCCGCCAATGCGATTCGCGCAATGGTAGAATCGGACGAGAACCCTATCGTTTCTATACACGACCACGGGGCTGGCGGACACCCCAACTGTCCTCTCAGAACTCATAGAAGAAACCGGTGGTAAAATCGACTTAGACAAACGCCCGTAGGCGACCCTACCCTATCGGATAAGGAAATTATAGGTAATGAATCTCAAGAACGTAGCGGGATTGGTATTGCCCGAAAAGGCTATTGCCAAACTGAAAACCATTGCCGACCGTGAGCGTGCGCCTATGTACGAGGTGGGTGTGGTTACTGATGACAAGCATTTCAGCATTACCTCTGCAAAGAAAGGTACTCGCCCAATGGATTTAGACCTCAGCGCTCTTTGGCAGTTCGCCAAAACTGTAATGACTGATGAAACAGTAGTTACTAATTACGAAGAGTTACACACTACTATGCAAGCCAGTCACAGAACTATTTTGGTACAAGTATTGCACCAGAAAGTGGCTTGTAAAGACTGGCTTACCAATAAGGTAGCCGTTGTGTAGGGGCAAAGTCGCCAAACAGCAATGCTGCAGGCGACCACAACTCCCTTTTGAACAACGTTGGGGAAAAGTATGGCTTTGGATTACACGGCAAAGAAGGAATCGCTACCAGTATTGGTCATTCGCCTCTTACGGCACTCATCAGCCCTACTGCAGGCAGTCGCAATGCTATTGCCGAAGCACTGACTAACATTGTTTGGGCGCCACTAAAGACGGCTTGCAAAGTGTATCGCTTTCAGCCAACTGGATGTGGGCGTGCCGCAATAAAAGGAGAAGATGCGCGTTTGTACGAAGCCGTGAAGCTGCTTCTAATTTTGCGATTGAATTGGCATCAATATCCCTACCGGTAAAGATTCCTATCAATGAAAACAAAAATACCCCGAAGGAGGTGATGTGACTGCCCCAGGTACGGTGATTATTTCGGCAGCTGCCCATTGTACCGATGTGCAAAGTGGTAGAGCCCGTACTCAAACGCGATGGAGGTAACATTTATTATATCAACTTCTCGGCGCTCAATTTGAATTAGGAGGTTCGCTTTTGCTCAAGTATTAAACAAAAAATAGGCGACAAAGCTCCTACTATAAAAGATGCTGAAGGCTTTAAAATAGCTTTCAATGTATTACAATCACTGATAAAGAAGGAAAAATACAAGCAGGACACGACATTGGTAGCGGCGGACTTATCACAACGCTTTAGAGATGTGTTTTTGCCGAAAACGACTTAGGAGCTACTATTGATTTGAGCGGACTCTTCAGCCGATGAAGACCTTATCAAAACCCTTTTTGCTGAAAAATGCAGGGTGTAACTCAAGCCTATAGCAGTGTTGAAGCTACTTTGGAAGAAAAACTTTCAGAATGGGCTAATATAGCGAAGTAACTACTTTGCCAAGAACTTACTATTCACCATTTCGGAAAATCGTACCATTTCAACATCCCCGAACTACGCGATGTGTGGTATCTCACTCTTACCTGTTAGACAAACAACAAACGAAAAATGACAAGGCGACTGAGCGTTATCAAACTACTCTGAGCAGCCTCTGCACACACTTTCCCAGCGCATTTCACGGGCGAAAAACCCGCACGCCCCGCAGGCAAAACGCCCTCATAGCAGCAGTGATACGCGAAAAAGGGTAGCAACTCCGAGCGAAATGGCAAATGCCTATACTTAGCAGGCTTTGATGGAAAGATGTGCATACCACCGACCTTATCAGCGGACGTGGAACCTAGAAGATGTACAATTTATAGGGGCTGTAGGTGGTTTCTAATTCCGATGTATAGATGCAGTGCCAAAGGTTGGCAGGGCTTTGCTCTACAACGAGCAAGCTAAAAAGCATGACAACTCTCTTTGCTCGTCCCGACACCCTTTCGGTAGGTATCTGCAATGGTTGTCAGTTGTTTATGGAGTTAGAAGTCATCAATCCTGAACACGCAGAGCACGTGCAAAATGTGGCATACGATAGTGGCAAGCATCGAAAGTGGCTTTGTATCGGTAACCATTCCAGAGAACAACTCGGTGATGCTCTCCACCCTTGCAGGCAGTACTTTAGGGGTATGGATATCTACTACAGCGGAAGGGAAAATTCCACTTGCCATTGGCAGAAACCGAATATCAATATCGTAGGTAAATACGCTTATCAAGAGTACCCTGCCAACCCTAACGGCTCTGATTACAACACGGCTCAGTATGCGACAAAAACAGGGCGCCATTTGGTAACGATGCCTCATAGCGAGCGTTCAGTTTTCCTTGCGCAATGGGCGTACTATCCAGGTGAAAAAGCAGCGGTTAGCCTGCTAGTAGGGCGTTTATCAATGCTCGCAAGTGGATTGAAGCACGATAATGCCAAATAAAATGGTAAACAAAATCTTATAAGTGCTTTAAGTATTGAAATTACGCTAAAAGGGCGCTATGAGCTCTTTATATTAAACTTTGTTAAACTTGTGAAATACGCTTGACAGGTACTATTTTATTCGTGACCTTTGCATCGCAATGAGGGTGGTAGCTCTTCGTAAACTCAAATAATAGTTTTCATAATTTAAAGTTTTGTTGTTAGATGAAGAAGTCCGATAAAAGAATTATCGGACTTTTTAATCTGCAACACTTCTTCTAAGTGAGTTTGCTCATTGTATTCAAAATAGAGTCTTCTTCATAAGCTAATCTACTTTATAGAAAAATATTGCTCCTTATTTACAAAAAGTTATTTGTAAAAGCTCCCAAGAAGTATGAGGTTGAGGTTGATTTCTTCAGAAGTAAAAATAAGGTATTCATTATGTCTTAAACTATTTTATAGTTTCCGCATTATCGGCCGGTTATAAACTGAACATTTGGATTCTGTGTTAATACTGCAATACTCATAATTCTATTTCTTTTTGCGTCAAGGATACAACTTTTTACCCAACAAATCATCTAAACTCTATTTTACTCCCCTCTGACACCTGACACCTGTCCCTGACAACCTGAAACCTCACCTCTATCCCCTGACTTCATCGCTTTTACTAGAAAAGCTGCGCGACTCAGAGGTTCGTAACTCATCGGCTTCACCCAGCATTCTCTGTTGGTCGTTAGCGCTACTTATGCGGAAGCTGTGTTAGCAAGATTGCCCGTGCGGGTACAAAACGGCGTGTACCTTAGTAACATATTCGGCAGTTGCCATCAAAAAGCGCATAGACCAAAAGGTCTGCCCTTGTAGTCCATATATCGAGTCCTGCTACAATCACACGCATACCGCGATTGGCGAGTTCGTTGCACACATTCACGATTTCATCGTCAAAGAATTGTGCTTCGTCTCATGCCCACCACATCACAAACCATCGGCTAAGAGCATAATACTAGAAGCGGCTTCTAGCGAGTTGAGGGATTTCATTGGCGTTATGTGACACGATGTTGGTATCAGTCATGCGAGTATCAAAGGCAGGTTTGAAGATTTCTACCTTCTGTTTAGCGAATTGAGCGCGGCGCAATCGGCGAATCAATTCTTCGGTTTTACCCGAGAACATCGATCCGCAAATCACTTCTATCCAACCCGTTTTTCGTTGTTGTTTACTGTATTTTCTAAAAACATCGCTTAAAAAGTATATAATACCCCTACTCCCAAAAATTTGCTTGAGCCGGAGTGCGTGCTCCATAGTTGCGTTTTTTCCGTTAGAGCAGTGTCACGAATAGAATTTCACATCGTCGTCGTGATTTTGATATGCACCTCATCGCGCTATGAACATAGTTATTCACCTTTAGGTTGAGGTTGGTTTCCCAATCCACATCTATATTTCCAAAAGCTTTCTAGGTAGTCGCCAGATAGAAGGTGGTGTTGAGCATCGTATTTTTCCATTATCTTTTTATCCCAACGCCCTGATACTCGAAAACCGAGTTCATTATGCGTGCGTTTCTTTCCTTTCTTGAGGATAGTACCATCAGGGGCGCGCTGGGCTTTTTCACCCCAAAAGCACCATCATCGCCAAACGCTGATTGAATACAGCAGTAGTTTTGAGTGTAATAGGTGAAAGAAAGAGGTTGAAATTGATTTTAGCAGGCGCATATTCAGCCCCCAAACCGAAGGTAATATAGGCTGGTGCTAAGAATTTAGAGATAGGTTTCTCTACATCGTAGTATATCCCATTGCTGATTCTGCGATAAAAACTGATAACGTGCGGTGTAATACCAAAATGACTGAGAGTCGCGCGATAGCCAAATGAAGAAACGAGCGACAACTATCATCAGTTTGCGCACTTCGCGTCCTTTTTGGGCATTGATACCATAGTTGATTTCCTGAGTTCATTATCCCAAAAGAAAGTGCGTTCTATATAACGGCGCGAATTTGGCATTCATAATACCTGAAATTGAGGATCTCTGCATTCCAATTGAGAAGGCTACTTCACTCATATTCAACCCTACTTGGTTGAATTTAAACCATGTTTGCTCTGCATGGTATCGGTTGAAGGTCAAATTTAAGTGCTTCAGGTCTTGAATTACCCTAATGGTATCGCTTTTACATCGGCTTCGAAAGTCTTTAGCCTGCGCACTTGTCCCCACGTTGTAACGCTGCAAAGAAGGAGTGCGATAATAAGTTTTCATACTGAAAGTGATGCTAAATGATCTCGGGTGCAAGGTAGGATTATTTGGCAATTAGCCAATTGGCAAATCCGCAACCGGCTCATTACCCCATAAAAGTATCAGGAAGTGTGATGATTTTTCAAAGGAATAGTATAATTGTGTTGCGCAGCAAATTCGGCTACACCCTACCCAATCCTCCCATAGCTCCTTCTTCTACCGTAATGACTTTTTGTAATTTTGAAGATATGGTGCAGCATTTCTCATCCAAAGCGTTTGAGAAAAATCCGCATCGTAATGAGCGTATTTTTCAGCTGTAGTACTTTTTGGATTTGCTCGGCAATCTCTTCAGCGATAGCACCAATGGTAAGTACCGCTATTTCGCTACCTTCTTTAGTTGCTCGCCCTTGCCAATCAGGGCAATACCTGAAAAGGTTGTTGCCAATGTTTTTCATTACACATCTACCGCGCGGATAAGCGAAATGGCAATAGGGTGATTTTGTGACTGCTGGGCAGTATAGAGCAGGTATCGCAACTCGGTAGCATTGCACGCAGCGATAATAAGGTTAGGGATGGGACGCAAAAATGCCATATCAAACACCCCGTGATGGGTAGCGCCATCTTCGCCCAGCAAGTCCGCGCGGTCGATACAGAACACTACGGGGAGATTTTGCAGGGGCTGACATCGTGAATGAGTTGGTCGTAGGCACGTTGCAAGAAAGTAGAATAAATCACACAATAAGGAATAAACCCGCGTGCAGCCCAACCTGCTGCAAAGGTTACGGCGTGTTGTTCGGGCAATACCTACATCAAACACTCTATTAGGAAAGGATTGGTGCATAGTGGTGAGACCGCCACCACTACTCATTGCAGGGTAATGGCTACAATTTTGGGGTTGAGTGCAGTGTTGGGTGAGGGTCTGCCCTACTACCTCTTGGTATTTTGCAGGTAGAGATGGGTGTTCGGGGAGGTTCTCCTGCACTATCGAATAGGGCAGGCGAATGGTAACTCACTTGTTGAGCCTCAGCTTTCGGCAAAACTCTGCCTTTGGTGGTAAGCACGTGCAAGATTCGCACGCCTCTCATCAGCTTCAAGAGAAGCGATCAATTCAGGGAGGTTATGCCCATCTACTGTACTGCAAGTGATATTTAAATCGTTGAAGAAAAGTTTCATCAGCACCTTTTTCTTTGGCGTAACTGCTCGAAATAGTTTTTGAGAGCCCCACGGGGGTCGATAGCCATAGCGTTGTCGTTGAGGATAATAAGCATATTAGCATCGGTAGTGCCGGCATAGTTCAGCGCCTCGAAAGCCATACCGCTCACACCGATTGACGCATCGCCTATCACAGCTATGTGCTGGCGCTGGGTATTCCCTTCCAAAAGCCGATGCCATTGCCATACCCAAAACCGCTGAGAGCGAGGTAGATGAGTGTCCCGTGCCAAAAGCATCGTATTTCACTTTCTGAGCGCTTAGGAAAACCGCTAATACCCTCCTGTTCGCGAATATGCGCAAAAGCATCTCTACCCGTGAGGATTTTATGGGCATAACACTGGTGTCCCACATCCCACACTAATACATCATCGGGGGTGTTGAACACATAGTGCAGTGCGATAGTGAGTTCTCACCACCCCAAGACTCGCACCTAAATGTCCGCCCCGTGTAGCGATAACCTCTATAATGCGCTCACGGATTTGTTCTGTTAGTGCGGAAGCGCTGCGATAGGAGTATTTCTAAGCTGTTGTATAGTCATCTCATTTGCTAATTTTTCCCTTTTATTCACTAATTTTCACTACTAACATAATCAGTACACCCATTGCTACAAAAGCTAATAAAGAAGCATACCAGTAGGCACAAAATAACCTCTAAGCACAACGGCAAAGACCACAACAAAATAGAATAATGGTTGCTACTCGTTGAGCATTCGCAATTGCACAGAAGTAAGGGTCGTCTGTCCTGCTGTAAGCGTTTCATTATACGCCACGAATAGTAATGATACCAGCAAAAAGGCGATGAACAGCAGTTTGACGTGCATCCACCCTTGAGTGAAATACACCCATTGCATTGCGTAGAACATATAAATGCCCGAAAGCACCATCAGTATAAGGGCGGGAACAGTGATGATGTTCCACAAACGCTCTTCCATAAAGCTAAATTGCTTATGGAGAATAGAACGCTCAGGCTCTTCTTTTTCCAAGGCTTCGGTGTGGTAGATAAAGAGGCGCACCATATAAAAAGTCCAGCGAAGTAGCTCACTACAAAGATGATATGGATGCATTTAGCAATAAGATAATCCATAATTACAAAAATGTTTTTACTGAGTTTTTAGTTATTTGAAAATACAAAAGGTAGTAATATTTTTCGGTTCTACTAAATATAGAGAAAGTGTTTCCCTATTTTTCTAATTCCCTTATTTGCTAATTTGCCAATTATATACTACCTTTTGCACCCATTATGAAAAATACTTTACTTACACGGGCTTGATAGTTTTTACAAGACGATAGGCGTACTGTACTTTCCCCCTATGGTGAAATCTTCGCCCTACCATCGACTATCATAACGCCCCTAACCTCTTTTGCTGAACTGCAAAACCCAATACGCCTCTGCCGATGTACTCATCGGGTCGAGTTTGGGCGGATTGGTAGTTTATTACCTCGCTCAAAAATTAGGCAAACCTTGTTTGTTGTTCAACCCTGCACTTACTCACCGTCACAGAAATGCCTTTCAACCCCAGCCCTAATCCTAATTATACCTTTCATATGCAGGTAGTTATCGGTTTACAGGACACCGTGATTGCCCGTGGGAATCACTTGCTGTTCTGCGCGAGGATATGAATAGCTTTGCCAAATGTTACCATTCATTTGCTCAACACTATGGAACACTCTTATCCCATAGAAATTTTTGAAAACGAAGTAAAACACTTTTTGTAAATTATTGTAAATTGTTAATTATTAATTGTAAATTGTTAATTGATTAAATATGTTTCCACTCAGAAGAAACCGCCGTTTGCGCGTGAATGATACGATACGTAGTTTAGTAAAAGAAACGATCGTTACCCCCGATGATTTCCTCGTGCCTCTTTTGTAGTCGAAGGCACAGGGTGTAAAAAGAAGAAATTGCCTCTATGCCAGGTTATTACTCGATATAGCCTTGACCTCTTGGCAAAAGAGTTAAAGAACTTTGGAGCTAGGGACTCAAATCTGTTTTACTATTTGTAAAAGTCCCTGATAACCTCAAAAGACAACAAAGGTACTGAAGCTGGCGAAACCCCAATGGTTTGATGCAACGTGCCATTAAAAACCGTGAAAGAAGCTGTCCCTCAAATGCTTATAATGACCGATGTAGCCCTCGACCCTTATTCTATCTATGGTCACGATGGTATTGTAGAGAAGGGTCGCATTGTGAACGACGCTACCGTTGATGCTCTTTGTCGTATGGCTCTTTCTCACGCCGAGGCAGGCGCCGATTTTATCGCCCCTAGCGATATGATGGACGGTCGTATCCTTGCTTTGCGCGAAACCCTTGAAGATAATAGCTTTTGAGCACGTAGGCATAATGTCGTACAGCGCCAAATACGCTTCTGCTTTCTACGGTCCTTTCCGCGATGCCCTTGATAGTGCTCCTGTAGATCAGCAAGATATCCCTAAGGATAAGAAAACTTACCAAATGGACTATCACAACCGCCTCGAAGCCTTGCGCGAAACACGTATGGATATAGAGGAAGGCGCTGATATTGTGATGGTAAAACCAGGGCTTTGTTATTTGAGACATCGTTCGTGAGGTAAAGAATATGAGTGAAGTACCCGTAGCGGTATACCAAGTATCCGGTGAATACGCAATGCTCAAAGCCGCTGCTGCTCAGGGTTAGCTCGACCACGATGCCGTGATGATGGAACAAATCGTGAGTATCAAGCGCGCTGGTGCCGACCTTATCGCGAGCTATTTTCGCCAAAGAAGTCGTAAAACTCTTGTAAAAACAGAATCGCCTTTGCATCATAAACCTGATAATCAATCACTTTTTAGAGTATGTTATGTAGGGGGCGTTTTGCAAACGCCCTCCCCAGAAAAACTTTAGGACAGCCTCTTATTATATTGCAAACGCCCTCACTAACTAACTTCACATTTAAATTTTCTATGAAAAACACTTTTTATCACTTGCCTCTATGGCACTTCTAACCGCTTGTGGTGGCGGAACTAACAATAATAACAACAACAGCAACGATACCACCACCCCTGAAAACTACTACCCCTCAGGCAACCACTACAGCCACTCCCTGAACCCGATTTTTCCCGATTGGCAAAAACCAAAAAGGGTAAAACCTATCACCCTCAACCCGCCTTTAGCCGATACCCCGATGCGGCAATGGCTGCCAAAGGTGAAGAAACTTTCAACAATCTTTGTATGGCCTGCCACCGCCCTAAAAAGCGTCTGATAGGTCCCCTGCGATGATTGGTAGTAATGGAACGCCGCACCCCTGAGTGGCTGATGAATATGATACTCTACCCCGATGCAATGGAAAAACAAGACCCTATCGCTAAAAATTAGTGAAGGTACTAAAGCCTAATGCTCAACCAAAACCTCTCTCAGCAACAAGCCCGAGAAGTGCTTGAGTATTTAAGAACGATAAAAGTAAATGCTAAATTTGCAATTTATAAATTCTGCTAATTAATCCGTACCTTTGTAGTTTGAAAAATATTATTATATATACAATATATGAAAACCATAGACAATTTTAACTTTGCGGGCAAGAAAGCTCTTATTCGTGTGGACTTCAATGTAGCCATTAGACGAGAACTCAAAGTAACCGACAACACTCGTATGTGAGGCTGCTAAACCTACTATCGAGAAAATCCTTAAAGATGGCGGTACCGCTGTGCTTATGAGCCACTTAGGTCGCCCTAAAGGAGAACGCAACGACAAATATTCTCTCCGTCATATCGTTAGCGAAGTAGAAAAAGTATTAGGTAAAAAGTGATCTTCGTAGATGATTGTGTAGGCGAAGTAGCCGAAAAAGCTGTAGCTGCAGCTCCTGCTGGTAGTGTAGTACTCCTCGAAAACTTGCGTTATCACAACGAAGAAGAAAAAAGGTGACGAAAACTTCTCTAAACAATTGGCTAAATTGGGTGATATCTATGTGAACGACGCTTTTCGGTACTGCTCACCGCGCCCACGCTTCTACTACTATCGTAGCAAAAATTCTTCCCTAACAATAAATGCTTTCGATTACCTTCTCGCTAAAGAAATTGAAAGTATCGAAAGTGATGAGAAACCGGTGAAAAACCTGTAACTGCTATCCTTGGTGGTTCTAAAGTTTCTTCTAAAATCACTATCATCGAAAATATTTTTAGACAAAAGTAAAACCACCTTATCATCGGTGGGTATGGCATATACCTTTTGCTAAAGCACAAGGCGGTAAAGTAGGTAACTCTATCTGTGAGGATGATAAAGCTCGACCTCGCTCTCGATATCCTCGCTAAAGCTAAAGCTAAAGGTGTAGAAGTGCACTTGCCTATCGATGTAGTAGCAGCTGATGCTTTCGACAACAACGCTAAAACCCAAATAGTACCCTGTAAATGCTGTTCCTGATGGTTGGGAAGGTCTTGATGCGGGTCCTAAAACACTTGACAAATATCAAATCGGTATTGCTCGCTTCTAAAACTATCTTATGGAATGGCCCTGTAGGGGTGTTTGAAATGCCTAATTTTGCTAAAGGTACTATCGCCGTAGGTGATTATGTAGCCGAAGCTACTAAAAATGGTGCTTTCTCACTCGTAGGTGGTGGCGACTCAGTAGCAGCGGTTAAACAATTTTGGCTTTGAAAACAAAGTGAGCTATGTTTCTACCGGTGGTGGTGCTATGCTCGAAAGCCTCGAAGGATTAGTACTTCCTGGTATCGCTGCTATCAATGAATAGATGATAAACAATTAGGTGAAAAATGACCTTATTTGTTGAACATATCAATTTGCAACAATTCTCCACACCCACAAGTGTGGAGAATTATGTATATTTATGTTTGAAGGCTCAGGAGTCTTTACAGTAGATGCTACCCCGTCATACTTATAAGGGTTACACCTTGCTTTTCTCTCTCCTTTTCAGCACTTTCAGTGGCAAGAGCAAAGCTGTTACAACTGCCGAACTTTTTGCAATTTCACGGTGATTTCTATTGTATAGAATACCACAAAAAGAAGTTGCTTGCAATGGTTTCCTCTTCAATGCCCTGTTTTTGCAACCTCATATCAGTGTGGCAGAAACTACTTTTGTAGAAGTTAAAAATCTATTTAGAAATATAACTGCTGAACTTATAGAGAATAATCCTTTTTCGGAAGCCGTACTGCGGTCTTATCTTCAACTTATTTTGGCACTTTCTAGCAAGGAAAAAAGCCTCTTACTCACCGATGCTCCTCCTCAAACTGAACACACTCCGCAACCGACTTCCAAGAGCTTTTAGAAAAACACTTCCTTAGTGAGCGCAACCTCTCTTTCTATGCCGAGGCTCTCTCCCTCACCCCCGATGCTTTTTAGCAAGAAGCTGAAAAACTCATCAGGAAAAACACCTCAAACTCCTCCAAGACCGATTGGTGTTAGAAGCTAAAAAGCAACTGCACCTCACGCATAAGTCTATCAAAGAAATAGCCTTCGATTTGAATTTCGAAGATGAGTTCCTATTTCAGTAGATTCTTCAAAAAATGTAGGACTCTCTCCTAAACACTTCCAGCGAAAGCGTAGGTATTTCTATTGTTGCCAATGAAGCTGACTAAAATGTCTATGTAATCACCTTTTTTTATCCATTTGCATTTGCCGAAAAAAGCCGTAATTTTGCGCCCTGAAAAAGTTCCCTATCGCCCCAAGGGAAAAAGGCTATAAAAATATATGGAGATTTTATTTAACAAAAACAATTTTAACAGTATGCAGAAATTATTATCATTTTTAGCAGGAAGCGAACGCAGTTTCGTGAATTTTATTAGAGTTGCTATCTTCATCGTAATGGCGTGATAGGGTGGCTTAAAAAGTATGTCAGTACGAAGCCGATGGCATTGTACCTTTCTCGTGACTAACAGTCCGTTTATGAGTTTTTTCTATGCCAATTCAGGTAAAACCGCTATCGATGAGAACGGTGTTACAGGTGAAGCTAACAAAGGCAAAGAAGTAGCTCAATACAAATTGCACAAAAACCCTGAAGGCAAGATGGTGAAAGCCAATATCGAGGTGGCATAAAGAGAACAACACTTATATTTTCTCTTACGCTTTTGGGTGCTTTTATATGCTTTATTGGTTTGCTAACCCTTTTGGGTATTTGGTCACCTAAAATTGGGGTAGTAGGAGGATTGCTTACTTTTGGAATGAGCATCGTTACCCTTTCTTTCCTCATCACTACACCAGAAGTGTATGTACCTAATTTAGGGTGGTGATATGCCTACTCCAGCTTACGGTTTCCCTTACTTATCAGGAGCTGGACGTTTTGGTATTGAAAGCATTATAATGTCAGCAGGTGGTTTAATCGCTGCTTCCGAAGCTGCAAGAAGAATTTTTAGCAGCTAAGAAAATAAGATATTAATATTAAAAATAGGCAACTAAGAAATTTCTTAGTTGCCTATTTTTATGATATTACATACAGTTTGTCAAAGTCCAAGGACTTTGTAAAGTATACTGATTTTCCTCTTATCTCTTACTTCTTACCTCTTACTTGTTTTGAAGATTGATAAAGGTTTATTTTCTTCTTCTTATTTTGCTGTTTTTGGTATTCGTCAAACTGCATTAGCAGGTTGTTGTTTGGCACGGATAAGCGCATTGGTTTCAAGCAAGATACTAAAGTATAGCTTCGTGGTTTTATGACTGGTTTCAGTGAGTAGCGAATACGGTCGATTTGTTTTGTACCATTTTTGACACTTCGTTTTTCAACACTTTGCAATCTTCAAAATGATATGCAACTTGTTATAGTCTGAGCCTTTAAATATTTCTGGGCTTCTGCCTAAACACTTCTTCCATCTTGTCCGAAATGTATTCAAATCCCTCAGCTGATTGAACTTGAGGTTCTTGTGATTGTTGTTCACGTGCTCGTAGCTGTTGAGCGCGTAATAGCGGTGAGACACTGTGCCATATCCCTGCAAGCAATCCAAAATAAGGATATAGAACTTACTTGACGCTACCGAACTTTCATTCAATGATTTGATAAAGTAGTACACATTACCTTTCAGCTCGTCGAGTTCTTTTTCTAACTTTTTAGCGTTTTTCTTGTTTTTGCAAGTTTAGCGAGGTCTTGCGTGCTGAGGTTCTTCACCACCTTGCTATAAAGCTCATCAATGCGGAAAATCGTTTCGGATACGTAGTTAGAACTTTCTTTGATTACCCCTGCCAATGGTCGCCAAGTCAGCGCGTTCAAAAGCGTTTGCCTTGTGCTTTGGCTTTCTGTTTATTGCGGTAAATCACAGCATTTCGGATGAGTACAAAGCCTACTACCATAATCATCACGATAAGTCCAATCACACTGCCATAGTACAATATTCCTGAAACTATAAAAGCCCCAATGAAAGCCACAATAGCTGTTAAGAACCAACCGCCAGTACGTTTAGCACCCCTGCACGCGGTACACAGCACTGTCGCGCCCCAAGCTCCATCGGCAGTGAGGAACCCACTCGCCACCATAAAGGTTACATAAGTAGTAGAGAGCGGCAATTTGAATGAAGTACCAACTAGCAATCAAACTACTCGATACCACAAAGGTTAATCGCAGCGCTCACAAGGTCGAAAAGCGGGGAGGTCTTCTTCTTTACATTAGGGTCGGGTTCTGGTTTTTCAAAGCGGCGGTCTATTTCTTCCTACTGAGCGATTTAGGGCGTGATAAACGCAATGCATTAGCGCAAATCACAGTGATGCGCACCAAAAACGCGACAAGAAGTTAGAGGAAAATTTCTCTTCCCACCTTCACTTTGGCGAGAGAGGTTTCACCCCTGTATCAATCACGTGGCGCGCTTTTTGGAGAAACCAAAGTGTGAGAATCATCACAAAGCCAGTCAGCAGCAATAGGGAATGTGGGGGTACTCATTTCGCTATCGGCTAAACCACTCATTAGCAAACTGTCGTGAGCGATTCCTGAGTTATGCCATATCCCGTAAGATTGGTAAGCAGCCACTAGGCACCCCGATAAAGTTCACCAAGTCGTTGCCCGCAAATGCCATCGCCAAAGCAAAAGTACCACTGAGGATAATTACCCTGAAGATGTTTGTTTTCATACGGATAAGCACTTGTGAGAGCACCGAATAGAAAAATAAAACAGCCAAAGAGCAGTAGTACTATATTTGTATCTATCCACGCAATGGCTCTTTAGGAATAAAAGCAACATCTTTAAGTCCTTTAAATATATATAAAATAGGGAGAGCCCTGTGAGCGACAAACCTCCAAACACACCTCCTACGTATCACATTGTCTTGATATTTAAACGAAAAAGACCAATCGGGCTAGTACTGCCAATAGCCCCCCACCGTAAAGGCAATCGCTACCGAGGTGAAAATACCCGTAATCACCTTGCCTACTTCCCCTTTGTTGATATAATCGAAAAAGCTGTAATTAGAGGAGCTCCACTTATAAAAGTTTTTATTGTAGCTACACGTCGCTGCCCTCAGAAGTTCAAAAACCACAGAAACCGTAGTAGAGGTGGCAACCCTATAGAGTTGAAGAGGTCGAAGAGGAGAATATCGGCAAGAATAACCGACATAAAGATGATCATTACCTCATCAAAATAGAAGAGTTGGGGTTAAAAATCCCTTTGCGGGCAATTTCCATCATTCCACTCGAGAAACAGCACCGATGGCTACCCACACGCTGGCAACTATCATAATCGTGCGAATAGTTGCCACTTTTGAGCCTAACAGCCGAATTGAGAAAGTTCGCTGCGTCGTTGCTACCCCACTACTAAGTCTATGATAGCGAGCACTAAGAACACGAACAGCATAAAAAAATGTAAACCTGTTCCATAACACTTATACTGGTTTGAGGGCACAAAGGTACTATATAATTTGCTAATTTGTTAATTTGCTGATTAGAAAATTTAAAAATCAGAAAATTAGTAACACCCATTTTCTCTTTCCTTACTCCTGCTCACTTCAGGTCTCAATCTTAAAACAAATGTTAAATATTATCTCTAACCAAAGTAATATTTTCACCATTCCCACTCAACTTTTTGTAAAAACAAAATATTATTACTTACAAAAAGCAACTGTCACCGCATAGCTTGATAAAAATTTTTCACACTCACACTTGTATAGTATTTTTCTTTTTGTACTTTTTGCCCAATAACTAGCAATGATTTTTAACTATTTTGGCAATTATTGCCCCTCACTCTTGCAAGTTGTAGCAAAGATAAAGAAAAATTGTAATTGCAATAACGACAATGGTAATAATGGTGGCACTAATACCCCTACAGCTACTATCAAACCTAACCAAATAATATTAGGTTTTCCTAAAGACTTTAAGAAATTCAATATTACTGAATTTATCCCTGCAAACTACTCCTTTTTACTACGATGTTGATAAGGGAGTTGGTCCTATCATTAATGACCCTAATCTATTAGAGCAGGACAATAAAGTGTTAAATGCTGAGAAATATAACATTGTAAACAGTGATGGTTTTGAATTTACTCACTCTGATGGTGGAGTCCCTTTTATAACCAAAAGAAGATAAAAAAAGAAGCAACACAAATACCTTATAAAAATTAAGCCTATTTATTTTTATGACAATCCTCCACTCCCTCCTATTAACCCTAATAGTGTTTTGGGTTAGATGAAAAGGAAAAATATTGTTGTATTTTTATGAGTTTGATGATACTGCTTTAGATATTTTTAAAAGGAGGTGAGTTTAGACTCAAGGCATTAAATTTTTATAAATTTGCTACTAAAGAGGCTTATAAAGAATATGTGAATATGTTTAGAAGTATTTATGTTGATGATTATGAAAAATATCATTTTTATGACTTACCTGTAAAGCCTCTACCTCTTTATTTATTGTGGTAGCGCTTTCAAATTATCTTGGGCAGGAGGAGATTCAGCCCTTCCTTCATTTATTCCTAAGATCATTGATAACGAAAAAGTTAGAAAAGTAGCAAAATCATCAATTGCCCTTCCTTTTAGTTATTACAATGCAGGAAAAACTATGAGTCTTTGAATCATCAATATAAAAACGCTTTTTGAAGGAAAGTATCGTTTCGAAATTTATTACAAGTATATGCATACCGATCATCAAGACTATGCGATGGAACCTTTTAATCTTTTTCACCGTAGCACAGGTGATCATTTTTAAGCATTCATATGGGAGGTTCAAGATTAGTAATTATATTGATTTGCTACATTTAATCATTAAACCTATACCTGAACATAAAGCTATTGCCTTTTTATGAAATGGGGGAGGTAAAAGGCTTTCTATTATTTCCTAATGATGAGTCATATAATGAGTATATGGCTATGCTAAAAGATATTTTTAACACTCCAGAAGCTGACAAAGTATCTTCTTGAATTAAAGTATCTTCTTGAATTTTTCTAAATAGTATAGCTATTAATAGATCTACTTTGGCAAATCCTCAACTTTTGCCAAAGTGTATTTAGTTCAAACTCTATGAGCATTTACTATTATTCATCCCCACTACTGCACAAGTTTGTAGCTTGCACTTCTGAGATTCTTGAGATTTTCCAAGATTCTCGGAGATTTTCCCACCACTCCACCGCTCTCTCACTCCCACCGCTCTCACCATCCCACCCGCTCCCACCACTCCCACCGCTCCCCAGCTGCAGTCACCTCTTAAACAAATGTTAAATATTATCTCTGATAAAGTAATATTTTCACACCTTTTACACTCACAACTTTTTGTAAAACAAAATATTATTGCCCATAAAACAACTGTCATTACATAGATTGCTAAAATTTTTCACACTCACACTTGTGTAGTATTTTTCTTTTTTTGTACTTTTTGTGCGATTTATGGTGCTGTAGGCACTTTTTCTTATAGCAATGTTAAATTTTAGATGAAATGAAAGTAAAAAGTTTTTAAATACCTTGCCTTGCTGCTCTTTCTCTTCTCTGGAGCACAGGGTTCTATGCTCAAACACAAGGTAGATTAGGCTCTGCAATGCGAGACATTTACTAATGCTTGCGTTGCACCTAATAATAATGGTCATTGGAGGAGTAAATTTTTGGGTGGAGTCACCCCTTCCTAATCCAGACAACAAGTTCTATATAGAGTTATCCGATGCTAATGGAGACTTCAACAATCCTACAGTTTTAAAAGTAATAAACACTACAAAGCTAATCAATACATTTATGAGGGGAAAAAGGAAAAACTAATCCTGAACTCGATTTTTCTTTACCTACGAATCTCAATGGTTCAAAACTTCAAAAATTCGAGTGCGAAGCACCAATCCTGCTTCTGAACTAATTGCTCCTTTATGTTGGCACTGGAGGTTTTCGCAAAGGGAAACTCTTGAAAATAGCTTGGATGCCAATTATCGCACCTATAACTGTATCTCCTCAATATATAACTCTGTGTCCTGGACACACTCAAGAATTAAAAAGTAGTAAGTCTTCCTATTGGGAATCTCCTTCTAACTATCGTTATGTATGGGGTAAAGGGGACAAATCGCATTTCCAATCCAAAGAAATGCAGTCCCTACTTTCACAGTCTCCGAGCAGTTGCTACTTATTATGCTGGTATAGAATTTTCTGGAATTTGTGATAATAAGTCTTATTCTCAAAATATAGAAGTAACAGTCTCTGGCAGCCAGTCGGTTAACCTTTCGTCTTCTGCTACCGAAGTATGCGAAAAGCGAGCCTTTACCCTTACTGCTACTCCTGCCAATCCTTCAGCTAAGTTTATTTGGTATCGTGACAACACCAAAAATAGGTGAAACTGATGGCGTAAATACCTATACGGTTCCCGTTGGGCAAAACCTCGCGGTAACTACTATGTGACAAGTGGGGAGTGGTGGCAGTTTGCGATGTGCAATCTAGCCGCGTTACTATCAAACGAAAAGACAATATCACCGCCTCTATAAGCTCCGATGGTGGCACGGTGTTGATGCCTGGTAAAAACTCGCGTTTTTCTCAGTGAGCACCACCGCCCTAAAGTCCGCAATACAAATGGTTTAGAGGACGAGGTAGAAATCACAGGGGCAAACAGGCGCTACCTACTGCCAATGCTGCTGGTACCTATAAAGCCGAAGTTACACAAACTGCTGGCTGTGCCGCTACTATTACTACCGAAATAACCCGCAAAGCCCCTGATAGCTTTAAGTTACTATCAAAAACTAAAACCGCTTTCCAACCTTGTACTACAAATGCTGTTACTTTGTAATCGATAAAATTGCTGCTGTAGCAGGAGGTACTGAACTCACCGTAGATCCTTCCGATTATAGCACTTTCTCCTTTTCAATGGCAAGCCAATTCTCAGGCACTTATCAAGATTTGCTAGGGAAAACCCGAGCGAACTATCTTTTAAATAGTGCCACAGAAAAATGGTAAGTACAAACTGAAAGTAACGGCTACAGGCTTCACCATCCCCGATTCTAATGAATTAGACATCCGTTTGCAAGATACTGATGCGCTAAAAATTAACAACGGCAACAACTCATTGGAGTTCTGCGATGAGCGTTGTAACCCTCACTGTCACTACAGAAGCTTCTCCTTCAGCTAACTATACTTGGTTTGAAGGACAGTGAAAGTAGCAGAAGGTGTAGGTAAAACCGAATATGCTGCTGAGGGTTCTGGCGTATACTACGCTACAGTAGGCTCAAGCTCTGGCGGCTGTCCTGCAACTTCTAACTCGGTAGTGGTAAGAAAACTACTATCACGCGCGTTGGGCTGAAGATATCAACACTCGTGAAATTTACTATCACGGCAAAAACAAACGTGCTACAAGTATCGCACAATATGACTACGCCTACTATCGAGTGGAGCAAAAATGGCGCTGTAATCCCTGGCGAAACAGGTACCCAACTCACTATTTCATCGGCTCCCTACATCGGTGAGATATCTACACCGTAAAACTCACCGACAACGGCAATTGTGGTACCGTAAAACCCTCGACCCTGTGTGATTTCGAAAACTATCGCAGATATCACAGAAGTGAAAGTGTACTTGCTATCTCATCTACCGATTACGAAACTCAGCTCACAAACTACCCTTTGAGGTACAGTAAAACTCAGCAGTAGCGGACAAGAAGTGGAAGTGAAACGCGCCGACTATCGTTATTTCAATTTTCAATGGTCGAAAGATGGTAACGATATCTTAGGCGAAACTCGTCACCAATTAGTAGTATTGCGCTGGCAACTCCGAGTCGGCTAAATATAGCGTAAAAGTTACTTATATATACAGTATTATCAAAACTTCAACCGAACGCGCTATTGCCTTTACCCTATCTGATTTCCAAATCTCATCATCCGATGGCGCCAAAGGAACTGTTTACCTTTGCTGAGGAGGTTCGGTAACTCTCACGGTTTCGCCGATAGTTTTTGACCCCAATGCTACCCTCGCCGATAGCTTCTCTTACAAATGGTACAAAGTAACCAGTGCTAACTATACGAACGACACAGCTTTGGGCAGTAGGCTCCTACCGCAAAAAGTAGATGCCATTGGCGAATACTGTTTAGAAATCAACAATGGTGGTTGCCCTAAACGCGCTCATATAAAAAGTAGAAAACTACCGCTTAGGGCTCTTTTTGAACTTGGCTTTAAAGGAAGCGACAACAATAGTGCTGTTACTAAAAATAAAACAATACCAATCACCTAGAATTAAAAATAAGTGCCCAAGTAGGTGAACACATCGTGGTGCTTAAAAAAACAAATACCGACGATGAAATAGAAATAGCTGGAGGTAACTTTGTATGGGTGAAAGACGATGGCACCGAAAAATATGGCACATCACTTGATATTACCTCCGATGATATGGCAGGTAGCTACACACTAAAAGAAATTTCCTGCCCTGCTATAGGCGAAAACGCTATAAGTTTTGAGTTGGATATCTACAAAGTAGATGTAGTACCTAATATTGTAACCCCTAATGGCGACCATTTCAACGACACTTGGGAAATCCCAGCTAAATACACTAGCCCGAATGTGAAAGTAACCATTTATACAGTTGAAGGTAAGAAGAATATTCAGGCACTAATTGTAAAAATCAGTGGCCTTCATCAAATTCTACTGCTTTCAAAGATCTTGGCAAACCTGCTCTCATCTATATTTATACTATAAAAAGTGAATACACTGAAAATGGAGAGAGAAAAAGTGTTGATTTGAAAGGAACAATTACCATACTAAAATAAGAACGAACAATGAAAATTAGAATACATATACTCATCATAGCGTTTGTGCTTGGTGCCTTCTGGAGTTGGGCACAAGGCGATGGTAATTACTTGCCTTATGAAATACCTGGACATACAGCCGTGAAATACAACACCTACCTGATGTACACTCCTGCATTTCCTATATTTAGCAAAAAGCGAATCACAAAATCCCTTCTTCCATCGCAACCAATGGATGGGCTTCAAAAGATGATAAATTTCATACCTTGGACTTTCGTACGGTAAAATGGGGCGGTGATGCGGGTAGAGATTACTACGACGGGAATAATATGGCTCACGGATGATATTCAAGCGCAATGCAGAGCTTCTTCTCAAATAGCATTTTAGGAAACTATGTACACCAAGTAGAAATCTAAGAGATAACTATTTGCGTTTAGGTTTGAACGCAGCTTGCCCGAGCAGTATTGATAAAAAGCAGTGCGTTCAAACGTACAAGACCCTCTGGTTGAGAACGCCAGCAACTAGTATCATCAACCTCAGCTCTAGGGGTGAGATGTAAACTTTGGTTATTGGCACGTCAGGGGCTTACTGCGAAAAACCTTTTTAGACTATTCTTTCTCAGCAGGTGAAATGGCAGTGCCTTTCAACGAAAAATCACTCACCGCTCAGTGATGTACCGCAAAGAGCTACAAAGCACAAGCGACTTTTTAGAAGACGGATTTTTATCAGCGTAATGGCAAGGGTAAAAGACAAAAGATAACTTCCAATTTGGCGGAAACCTAATGCTCGATGTAAATATGGGCTGGGCGTATGCTGGTTACGACCAAAAATATGGTGTTTTTGGAGGAATAGTCAATGTAGCAGCATTTTAGCATTGGCTTTGGTTACGAACAAAGCATTAGCCAACTATGAGCCGAACAAGGTGGTAGTTACGATGTGGTAGTATCTTATCAATTCGGGAGGCAAACACCATATCAAAAACCACCAGTAGTAAAGAGCCTCTAAAAAGACCCTCCAGTAGTAAAACCACCTGAACCTAAGGTGGCAACACCTACTGTTACAGATTTACTAAACTCCTACAGTTACTAAAACGCCTACTACGCAAAACTAAGACTACAGTAACAATGATCAACAATTGAAAGCCGTATTAGAGTAGTAGAAGATCGTATGATAATATCCTCCAGGATACTATGTAATTGTTGGGGTATATAACAGCCCAGCAGGAGCTTACAGAATCACCAGAAATCAAACAAAAATTAGACCTTGATGTAGCTAGCTTCCTACACCCTAACAACAACTTTACACCATCTATATAGATAAACCCTTATGATACGCGAGCAGAGCAGGCGATAGGCTTTACGTCAACAGCTTCGCATTCCAGGTTAAAAACTCTAAAGCGTGGATATTAAAAAGTAGGAAAACTATAAACAATTATAAAAGACTGTTCAAATGCAACTACAACTCTTTTTGAACAGTCTTTTATTCTAGAAGACGATATGACTTACACTTTGTTTTAATAGCACTTTTGGCTTTACAGTCCAGTGCTACAGTCAATCAACAGCGCACTACCCGTGTGCATACAGCTGCTAAAGACAGCTAATGTAAAACAGGCGTTTATGAAAATGGATGTTACTGCAACCTATTATCGCGATAAGTTTAATGGGAGAAAGACCGCTAGTGGGGCTGTATTTAGCAATAGCAAGCTCACACAGCACATCCTTCGTTACCTTTTTGGAACCAATTAAAGGTTACCAATCCCATAAATGGCAAATCGGTAGTAGTAACCGTCACGATAGAGGACCCATTTACTAAGGGGCGTGAACTTGATCTTCAAAGCGTGCCTTTTATGAGAATCACTGATAACAAGAGTAAGGTTTGCTACAAGTAAATATAGAAATCGTAGAATAAGGGTAAAACTCCTTATGCGATATAGAATGAATAGAGCAAATAAAAAGAGCAATTCTTTATCAAATTGCTCTTTATAAGAAAACGACGACATACTCTCCCACGTGACCATGGTACCATCTGCGCTAAAAAGGTTTAACTGCTCTGTTCGGAATGGTAAGAGTGAGACCTTTGACTATAACCACCTTAAATCTTTTTGAGGTGTCGGGGTTAGAGAGTTAGGTTTCAGGGTAATCCCTGATGCCTATAACCTGAGTGCCTATAACCTTATAACATATAGGGATAAAAAAACATATTTTTCAATTAACAATTGACAATTAATAATTAACAATTGTTGTGACTAACATTTTTGTAAAAAGAATGTCTGCGCGAAAAGTCTACGGGTGATTAGTATTACTCGGCTATGATGTTACCACCGTTACACCTGTAACCTATCAACGTGGTCATCTCCCACGACCCATAAAAAGAAATCTCATCTTGTGGCGGGTTTCGTACTTATATGCTTTCAGCACTTATCCCATCCGCACTTAGCTACTCTGCTATGCCCCTTGGCAAGACAACAGATACACCAGAGGTGCGTCCAACTCGGTCCTCTCGTACTAGAGTCAGATCCACGCAAATTTCTAACGCCCACAGTAGATAGAGACCGAACTGTCTCACGACGTTCTGAACCCAGCTCGCGTGCCACTTTTAATGGGCGAACAGCCCAACCCTTGGGGACCTTCTCCAGCCCCAGGATGTGACGAGCCGACATCGAGGGTGCCAAACCCCCGTCGATGTGAGCTCTTGGGGAGATCAGCCTGTTATCCCCGGCGTACCTTTTTATCCTTTGAGCGATGGCCCTTCCATACGGAACCACCGGATCACTATGCTCTACTTTCGTACCTGATCGACTTGTGGGTCTCTCAGTCAAGCTCCCTTATGCCATTGCACTCTACGCACGGTTACCAAGCGTGCTGAGGGAACCTTTAGAAGCCTCCGTTACTCTTTTTGGAGGCGACCACCCCAGTCAAACTACCCTCCACGAATTGTCCCTTTGCTCTTGGCAAAGTTAGACCTCAGATAAGCAAAGGGTGGTATTTCAACAATGACTCCACAACTACTGGAATAGCCGCTTCTTAGTCTCCCACCTATCCTACGCATCACTTATCCAAGACCAATACGAAGATATAGTAAAGGTGCACAGGGTCTTTTTCGTCCCACTGCGGGTAATCGGCATCTTCACCGATACTACAATTTCACCGAGCTCATGGCCGAGACAGTGTCCAAATCGTTACACCATTCGTGCAGGTCGGAACTTACCCGACAAGGAATTTCGCTACCTTAGGACCGTTATAGTTACGGCCGCCGTTTACTGGGGCTTCAATTCAAACCTTCGCTTACGCTAAGCTCTCCTCTTAACCTTCCAGCACCGGGCAGGTGTCAGACCCTATACTTCATCTTTCGATTTTGCAGAGTCCTGTGTTTTTGATAAACAGTCGCTTGGACCTTTTCACTGCGGCCTATCGCTGAGATAGGCGACCTTTCTCCCGAAGTTACAGGTCTATTTTGCCTAGTTCCTAGCCATGAATCTCTCGAGCGCCTTAGAATTCTCATCCCAATCACCTGTGTCGGTTTACGGTACGGGCATTAATCTTCGCTTTTTCTTGGAAACGTTGTCGCCACTCTCACTTCAGCCGAAGCCTCGGTGTACTTTTGAAGTCATAACAACTCCTTAAACGTACTATTCCGTCTGTACGCGGTAGCTATCTCATTCCGTCACTTTTATCAGATTAATGGTACGGGAATATTAACCCGTTGTACATCCACTACCCCTACTCGGGTTCGCGTTAGTCCCTCGACTAACCCTCAGCTGATTAGCATAGCTGAGGAAACCTTGATCTTTCGGCGGGCAGGGTTTCTCGCCTGCCTTATCGTTACTTATGCCTACATTTTTCTTTTCTATTAGGCTCCACTATGGCTCACGCCTTTAGCTTCAACGCCAATAGAATGCTCCCCTACCGGTATATTACTTATGTAATCAACCCCATAGCTTCGGTAATATGCTTATGCCCGTTTATTATCCATGCCCAACCGCTCGACTAGTGAGCTGTTACGCACTCTTTAAATGTATGGCTGCTTCCAAGCCAACATCCTAGCTGTCAGTGCAGTCAGACCGCGTTTGGTCAACTTAGCATATATTTGGGGGACCTTAGCTGATGGTCCGGGTTCTTTCCCTCTCGGATATGGACCTTAGCACCCATACCCTCACTGCTGATGAGTATTTAATAGCATTCGGAGTTTGTCAGGAATTGGTAGGCGATGAAACCCCCGCATCCAATCAGTAGCTCTACCTCTATTAAACTCACATCAACGCTGCACCTAAATGCATTTCGGGGAGTACGAGCTATTTCCCAGTTTGATTGGCCTTTCACCCCTACCCTCAGGTCATCCGAAGTCTTTTCAACGACAACCAGTTCGGTCCTCCACGCTGTGTTACCAGCGCTTCAACCTGCCCAAGGGTAGATCACCAGGTTTCGCGTCTACTACTACCAACTATTGACGCCCTATTCAGACTCGCTTTCGCTGCGGATTCGTATCTGAAATACTTATCCTCGCTGGTAACAGTAACTCGTAGGCTCATTATGCAAAAGGCACGCTGTCACAGCCGTAGCTGCTCCAACCGCTTGTAGGCGTATGGTTTCAGGGGCTATTTCACTCCGTTATTCACGGTTCTTTTCACCTTTCCCTCACGGTACTAGTTCACTATCGGTCTCTCAGGAGTATTTAGCCTTACCGGATGGTCCCGGTGGATTCAGTCAAGGTTCCACGTGCCCCGACCTACTCAGGATACCCATAAGATTTATAAAACTGTGCCTATACGAGACTATCACTCTCTATGGTGTGTCTTTCCAAACACTTCTAATCCAGCTTTACAACCTATATCTGGGTCCTACAACCCCCATATTGCCGTAACAATATGGGTTTGGGCTGTTCCCATTTCGCTCGCCACTACTTTGGGAATCACTTTTGTTTTCTTCTCCTCCGCCTACTTAGATGTTTCAGTTCAGCGGGTTTGCCCATCTTTACGATGTAGTACATCTTCAATGTACTGGGTTGCCCCATTCGGATATTTGCGTATCAACTCGTATGTGCCAATCCACGCAACTTTTCGCAGCTTATCACGTCCTTCTTCGCCTCTGAGAGCCTAGGCATCCCCCATACGCCCTTACATAACTTTTCGCGCTTGTAGTTCCTATTGATTTATTCAATAGAATACCTCGTTCTCTTTGATTCTTTTTAATATTTTTCGTTAGATAATCAATAATCTATTATTGATCTCTTATGCTCTTTATCCCAATATGTCAATGTACTGTTGTTGTGGAGAATAAAGGGATTCGAACCCTTGACCCCCTGCGTGCAAGGCAGGTGCTCTAGCCAGCTGAGCTAATTCCCCATTTCTTTAGGGTGTTAGGGAGTTAGGGTGTTAGGGTGTTAGCACCCGTAGCTCTAACTTCTCTTTCTCTGCTTTGTAGTCCCAGGCAGACTCGAACTGCCGACCTCTACATTATCAGTGTAGCGCTCTAACCAGCTGAGCTATGAGACTGCTTATTTTTTTGTTGTCAGCAAGATTTAAAGAATGAGTTAGTCCGATGTTCAATTATCGGTCATCTCTAGAAAGGAGGTGTTCCAGCCGCACCTTCCGGTACGGCTACCTTGTTACGACTTAGCCCCAGTCACTAGTTTTACCCTAAACAGCTCCTCGCGGTGACCGTCTTCAGGTACCCCCAGCTTCCATGAGCTTGACGGGCGGTGTGTACAAGGCCCGGGAACGTATTCACCGGATCATGGCTGATATCCGATTACTAGCGATTCCAGCTTCACGGAGTCGAGTTGCAGACTCCGATCCGAACTGTGACCGTCTTTATAGATTCGCTCCTGCTCGCGCAGTGGCTGCTCTCTGTAACGGCCATTGTAGCACGTGTGTAGCCCAAGATGTAAGGGCCGTGATGATTTGACGTCATCCCCACCTTCCTCACGGTTTGCACCGGCAGTCCCACTAGAGGGCTCGACTTGACTCGTTAGCAACTAATGGCAGGGGTTGCGCTCGTTATAGGACTTAACCTGACACCTCACGGCACGAGCTGACGACAACCATGCAGCACCTTGAAAACTGTCCGAAGAAGGAGGTATCTCTACCTCTGTCAGTCCCCATTTAAACCTTGGTAAGGTTCCTCGCGTATCATCGAATTAAACCACATGCTCCACCGCTTGTGCGGGCCCCCGTCAATTCCTTTGAGTTTCACACTTGCGTGCGTACTCCCCAGGTGGGATACTTATCACTTTCGCTTAGCCACTCAGATTACTCCAAACAGCTAGTATCCATCGTTTACAGCGTGGACTACCAGGGTATCTAATCCTGTTCGCTCCCCACGCTTTCGTCCATCAGCGTCAATAAATTGTTAGTAATATGCCTTCGCTATCGGTGTTCTGTGTAATATCTAAGCATTTCACCGCTACACTACACATTCCAACTACTTCACAATCATTCAAGACTGACAGTTTCAAAAGGCAGTTGCTTAGTTGAGCTAAGCGCTTTCACCTCTGACTTATCAGCCCGCCTACGGACGCTTTAAACCCAATGATTCCGGATAACGCTCGCATCCTCCGTATTACCGCGGCTGCTGGCACGGAGTTAGCCGATGCTTATTCGTAAGGTACCGTCATCAAAGTACACGTACTCCTTATTCTTCCCTTACAAAAGCAGTTTACAATCCATAGGACCTTCATCCTGCACGCGGCATGGCTGGATCAGTCTTCCGACCATTGTCCAATATTCCTCACTGCTGCCTCCCGTAGGAGTCTGGTCCGTATCTCAGTACCAGTGTGGGGACATCCCTCTCAGAACCCCTATCTATCGTCGCCTAGGGGAGCCGTTACCTCTCCAACTAGCTAATAGAACGCATACTCATCTTTCACCACCGTAGCTTTAATATAAAAACGATGCCGCTCTTATATACCATTAGGTATTAATCCAAATTTCTTCGGGCTATCCCTATGTGAAAGGCAGATTGTATACGCGTTACGCACCCGTGCGCCGGTTTTGGTACCCGAAGGTAACCTCTCCCTCGACTTGCATGTGTTAGGCCTGCCGCTAGCGTTCATCCTGAGCCAGGATCAAACTCTTCATCGTTAAAATCTTTAATATCTTTAACCGACTTTTTAAGTTATTGACTTCAGGTTTTCACTCGATTCTTTAAATCTTCTTTTTGTGCTGTACAACATTATGTCAATGTACGTGTTGTTTTTCGCTTTCTGAGAGCGGCTATCCGTCTCATTTGCGGGTGCAAAGGTACGGCGTTTTTATCCTGCAAATTTTTTTCGCAACTTTTTGAAAGTTTTTATAATGCGTTGATAATGAGTGAAATATTTTTGATGAAAAACTCGGAGAGACTCAGAGAAACTCTGAGGAATGGGAGCCGCACGGGCAGGATGGGGTGCGAGCCGCACGAGACAGGGAGTGGGAGGGCAGGAGTGGTGGAGTGGGGTGAATAATTGAGTAATTGATATTTTTAATATCTTTGCACCTATTATAATTAACAATTTACAATTATTTATATAAATCAATAATGAAAAAGAGTTTTTATATTTTGGTTATTTGTTTGCTCTTTTGCTATAGGGGCAGAATTCTATTTGTATAGGTGAACAATTATCGGTTTCTTCTAAAACATTAGGTGAAACACGCTCTATAAGTGTGTATTTGCCTGATTCATATTATGATTCTACCTTGAAAGCAACGGATTATCAGTGGTGTATCTGCTGGATGGGGAGACAAACTTCAACTATTTTAGTACTTTGATGGAAAAAACTGGCTCAGGGTTCCTAATGTGCCTGAAATGATTGTCATTGGAATTGAAAAACACTCAGCGTGAAAGGGATTTTGGGAGCGATGGTGATCGTTTTTGGCAATTTATGGCTGATGAACTTATTCCTTTGGTTAAAAAACAATACAGATGTAGTGATTTTCGCATTTTAGTAGGTCACTCATTGAGTGGATTGATGGTGGTTTCTGCTCTTAACAAACATACGGAGCTATTTAATGCTTATATTGCACACGACCCGAGTTTATGGTGGGGAAAAACGATGGAGAGCGGTTGTTCGAAGCGAGTAAAGGAAAAGATTTCAAACATCGGATTTTTATTTATCGTATTCGGGGAAGAAGGTACGCAACAATGGGCGCAGCAGGCATCATAACGCGATAGAGGCGGTACAGGCAATGGCTGCAAAGGGGCTTTTAAGATTTGGAGACTTATTTTTGTTGAGTATCCCAACGAGAATCACGGTACAGGGTACAGGTAATAGGGAATATGGATTTGATGCGAGGCTTTTTGCAGAAATGTTTATCGACCGCAATGATATTGAGAAAAATCCTGCGATTATCCAGCAACGGTGATGAGGCACTTTCTAAAAGATTACATCATAAGTTTGAGCCTTCGAAGATATTTACGAAATACTGAGAAGTGGAGGAGAAAGTGAAACGTGAGAAGTAAAAATAGAAAAAGGTGCTTAGAGAGATTGTCTTCTAAGCACACTAACTTGCTATTATTTGAAGTGACCAATGGCGTTGATAAAGGTCGCTCCTTTGACTACTAAGCCTTTAGTAGCAGCATTGGTAGCTGGATCAATGATATAGATAGCTGGGTCACTATTTTTATATTTACTGGTAGATAGACTTTACTATTGATAGATAGCAAGCTCTACAGGATTTGACGTCATATTGGCAAAATCAGAGAGCTAGCAGACCAGTTACCCAGTTTGAAGGTTTTTAGCTTCCATATCTACAATAGCAAAGCGGTATACATCTACTGACGGAGAGCGGCTTTTTGAAGCATCATTGAAGAACTCAAGCAAGAACTTATTACCAGTAATATGCCATACACGACGGAAGATGCTCCGTTATCGGATTGCAGATATCAAAGAAGTAAGAGCTATCAAAGTCGGTAGCACCTTGTTTGATACGCAAAGCTCCTGCAGGTTTTGTTGAAGCAACATCGGGGGTTTGAGGAGCTTTTTACTTTTAGGAGGATTCTAGCAATTGCTCCTGAGAAATACATATACATCGCCATTATCGGCTTTTACCCATTTCTAACAAATATTGAGATTTGAAACGACCTGCTGCTATAGCTGAGCTTTATCGCTTTTATAGCTACGTTTTGAGGTTTAGTCTTTATCAGAAATGCCCCTACATATAGCTACATCGGATTGTGGATTTTACGGCAGCAGATGCTTGAACTGGTCTTGACATCTTTATAATCCGAAACTATCATACCGCTGAAGAACTCACCGTGTCATTGTCAAGATACCAGCAAACGACACAATTTCTTGGTAGAAGAGGAGGTGTTCATCTCAGGAAGGAGATTTGCTGTATGGATAGTTTTGCTAGAGCTTTAGTATAGTCGTTAGCATTGCGGAAGTCGAGAGGTTGCGCCGTCCTTTTCTGCCTTCGTGATTCTTGTCCGCCTACCACAGTTATCCAATAATCGCTGAAGAAACCAAAAGTGGTGGCACGTTCGGCTACGTCAAAATCAGTAAGGTGTTTTTACACCTTTGAGCTGTTTTTATCAGAGATACCGATACCAGCTCCTCTAAAGCCATAGTGATAGACCTACTGCTGTGTTCTTGTTGAACTGCCAGAAACTAGCGTTGGCTTCTTTGAATTCTGTTCTTGGTTAGCAGAAAGAGGGAGTTCTCCCATTTTCTACGTTTTTAGCGACCAACAGATAACGAGTTTCTATCTTGATCACCTCCAGCATCGATGAAGAAAAGTTAGCTCCTTCTGCAGAAGGAGAAGGTTCACTTAGTGGTATTATCGTCTTTTTGCAAGACGTAAGGGCTGCGAAGCTAACTAATGAGCCTACAAGCAGCGTTCTTTTGAATGTTTGAAAATTGATATACATATATTTATTTTTAGGTTTTTCAGGGATTAGGTTTTTGGGGTTAGTAGAATCGGTAGGAGAGTTTGGCATAGAAGGCGCGACCGGCTTTTTGAGGCTGTGAGTTATCGTACAAACAGCTCATCGGTGATATTTTTGGCTTTCTACGAAAGACTTAACCGCTTATTAGGGGTGTAGTAGAGTAGACTCACATCGTGAGAAAGTTGGCGAGGAACTTTTATCTTTGTTCCTTCGCTTTGCCACGAGGTAAAAACTCTTTCGGTGAAAAAGATTATAGTTTAGTGATAGTTTGTCGTGTTTAGTAATGAGGCTTCCTATATTACAGTAGCGATCGGCGTTGCCAACAGATAAGGCATATTAGGCAATCGGTCGTTATAGATAGCCGAAAGGCGACCCTGTTTCAGTAAAATTCTTCTTTGTTGCGCAAGTTCATATAGGACAAGTTACCACCTACTGAAAATACATCTTTTATAGAAATAGCGCAAGGTAGCATCGACTCCCATGATTGAGCACTCACCGTGATTTTCGACTTCCTGCGAGCCTTCATTAACTCCCTGCACTGATAATACTCTGATGATATAATCTCTGATATAACGATAAGCAAAACCTCCTTCTACTAAGAAGAATGCTGCTGAACGCAGGTTGATAAGAGAGATTTACGTTCAGGTTGTTGCTGTTCTCGGGTTTGGTGTATAGTTACCAATTTCTAAATCGCCATCGCCAAAGAGTTCATTATCAGTAGGTAGACGAGAAGCTCTTTTCGTAAGAAATTTTTGGTTTGTAGTGTTTTTAACAGCTGATAAGTAGTGGCCCCACCATACCCCAAGCCTGAGTGTGATGAGTTTCTTCTTCATATACCGCGCGACTTCCCGTGACCACTTATTATCACTGGACCTGTTAGCAGCTGTATTGTAATATTTACCGAAAGCAATATATTCCAACGCTCGGAAGGGGTAAATTTGTAGGAGAATCCAGAAAATATTTTTCTCATTGATACGCTCTCATAAAATCGGAATCGAGGGGTATAGTTGGTAATGAGCATATTTTTTGTTACGCTGAGCATAATTACTGAAGGTGTGTGTGAGTTGAAAGAGTGTTTTCATTGAGTTGATAGTCTAAGGAGAAGTGATATAGCCCTGTTTACCTTCAAAAATAGTATTCTGAGTTGTGATTCACCACGAGTAACCATTGGTTCATACTCACCTGTCCAGCTATAACGGCGGGCTTCTTCATCTACATTCTGAGTGGTGGTAAAATCACAACGCCCTATGAGGAATAAAGAGAGACCGTTGAGGATATTCTCTTTTTCCATATTCACTGAAGATGAATAGTTATGAGATTTTGCGGTACTGCGAATACTTTTTGCATTAGGTTGGCATTTTTGGAGTTGTTTATCCTCTTGACTATAATTGAGGCGCAAAAGAAAGTTTATCAGCCCATTTTTCATCGAAGATATTCACGCGACCTATGATAGCCTCGTTGTGATAACGGTCGTGAAAGCGTTTGAACCAACGTTTTTCTTTAGAGTAAGTACCTGTTTGGAGATCGAGATATTCAGTAAATACTTTATAGCTGTTATCGGAGTAATTTTTGGTAAGCATTGAGTTCTACACTGATGTTATCGGTGAGGAATTGCCCGAGATTTAAGGACTTTTATGGGTGTTGAAAGAACCAAAAAGTATAGGATAGATTGCCGTAGTTGTATCGGCTTTTTGCGCGTTACTACATTGATAGCGCCCCCAAGAGCATCGGCACCAAAAGTAATAGGGCACCACACCCTTGTAGATTTCGATACGTTCGATAAGTTCAGCGGGAATATTATTAATGCGAAAAGAGGCATTCAGCTGTTCATAGGAACCCATCGATAAAGATACGCACGTGACGACCGGTAAAACCATTGAGGTTGATATTCGCCTCTGCCCCTACCCCACCAGTTTCGCGCATCTTCACTCCCGATACACGGGCAAGCACATCGGCAGCATTGCTGTTGAAGTTGCGGAGCTGTTGGGCTTCGATAGCAACCACGTTGTAAGCTGCTTTTTGCACTTGCTGATAGGTGATTGCCCTGTGAGCACAACCTCACTAAGTTGCGCTAACTTCTTCATCTACGGACTGAGAGAGATTTGAGATTACAAAAATGACGCTAATAAAGAGGTGATATTTTTGGGGTGATAAAAACATTATCGTATCTCTGTTTTAGAATAGCAGGCAAAGGTACGAAAAAATTAGTTTTGAATAATCCTAAATTAGCAATACTTTATCTTCCCATATATATCAACAGGATACTAATATCGGCGGGAGGACACCGCTGATACAGAGAGCTGAGAAAGGGGTTGTTGGGCGTATTTTCTATTTGGTTTTTCGTCCTGAAAGAGAGAGAATGATTTTGTCGTAATCAAAATTATCGGGAATGCCACGCTCTCTAAACGATTCAATTTATCGGCATTATTGCGTTCTTTTTCTATATAACCTGCATATGTTAACTTCTACTTCCAGCACTGAGTTTTTCTTCTTCATTAAGGTCATCTTTTTCTTTATATAGCTTGCAATGCGTTCTATGGACTCGAAAATCGGCAGGGTTACATCGGGGCGTGAGAGTACTTTTGGGTTTATCACCTTGTTTCATTGGTGATGAATCGTATTTTTCGAGAATAGGATTCACTTCGTTAGGGGTTGCACGCTCAATTCCTTTATATAGGTAATGAACTCATTTACTTTGCGATTTTTGGTTTCCCAAGCGCGGTACGCCTCTTCACTTACACCGTGCCCTATTTCATATCCCAGGAGTAAGGCGGCTATCGGCATTATCCTGACGGAGCAAAAGTGCGGTATTCGGCACGTGAGGTGAACATGCGATCAAGGCTCTTCGGCACCTTTGGTGATAAGGTCGTCGATGAGAACTCCTATATAAGCCTCGTCACGTTTTTAGTATAAAAGGTTCGCGTTCACGCACTCTTTAGCAGCGTTGATACCCGCCATCAGTCCCAGGCGGCAGCTTCCTCATAACCCGTTGTACCATTGATTTGTCCGGCGAGTATAAGTTTTCTATCGGTTTTGTTTCGAGTGTATGTTTCCAGTTGGGTAGGCGGGGAAAGTGAGTCGTATTCGATGGCATAGCAGGGGCGGAGGAATTTCACTTTCTCAAAAGCCTGCCACCTGACTCAAGGGCAGCATATTGCGCTTCTTCTGGCAAAGAGGTTGAAAAACCATTGACATACATTTCTACAGTATCCCATCCTTCGGGCTCTACGAGATATTTGGTGACGCTCTTTATCGGCAAAACAGTTGATTTTATCTTCGATAGAAGGACAATAACGAGGTCCTACGCCGTGTATAATCCCTTGAAACATAGGCGAGCGGTCAAATCCTGTACGAAGGATATTGTGTACGCGCTCGCTGGTGTAGGTCATATAACAATCTTTTGTACAGCAGAGGTTGGGTTTCTGAAGAAAAAGAATTTTTGAGGATGCTCATCACCTGGTTGAGGAACCATCTTGCTGAAATCGAGGGGAACGAGCATCTACACGAGGTGGTGTACCGGTTTCATACGACCAGCCTCAAAACCGTGTTGTACGAGACATTCGGTAAGTCCGTGAGCAGCAGGTTCGCCTACACGACCACCGCCGAACTGTTTGAGCCCTATGTGCATCACCCCATTGAGGAAAGTACCATTGGTGAGCACCACACTTTTGGCTTTGATAGTAACCCCTAGTGCGTACACTACCCTATCCTTTTCGATAAGGAGATCGTTTACCATACCTGGAAGAAATCGAGAGTAGGGAGGCTTTCCAACTGTAAGCGCCACGCTTCGGAAAATCGCATACGATCGGACTGAGCGCGTGACTCACATTGCAGGCTCTGCTGGACTGGTTGAGCATCTTAAATTGGATAGCCGTTTTATCGGTAATAATACCCATATAGCCGCCCAGTGCATCGATTTCACGCACTATTTGTCCTTTTAGCGATGCCTCACAGCAGGGTTGCAACTCATTTTGAGGCTATATGTTGGAGTTCTTAGTAATAAGGAGGGTTTTGTGCGCCCATATTGGCGCGCAGCAGCAGCTTCGGCACCTGCGTGCCCTCCGCCTACTATATCACATCATATTCTGTTGTAAACATTTGTCGATTTTGATTTTTCGAGTTTTGTCAATTGGGTAATGGGAGTGATTATCGGTGTAGCAACAAAATTGCAACCATCTTCAATTGACTATAATTTCAGGCGGCACAAGGTACAAAACAATTGACAATTAACATTAATAATTACACAATTCTACCTCGCGGTAAAGATCAACTCTAAAAAGCGGTATTGCTCTTTGGGCATCGTTACAGTAATAGAGGTATTGGGTTGTTGGCGGGTATAAATATGAGCTTCTTCTATTAGCGTATTACCTGAACGACTGTGACGCTCTGAGCGATGCGTCCATTTTAAGTGTATTATATTGGTAAGCGGAATTCCCTCACTAGATTTGACATAAAAGTAGGCTTTCCCATGGGCAAATCACCACAGCGAAATAGCGTTGGGCGAAGTTCATCAGTTGCATCATTTGGGTGAAAACGCTCATAATCAGCATCACTCATTTCTTCTAATAACTTTTGTAAGTATTTAATATTTCGACTATCATAAAAATATAGGGCTAGACACTATCCCAAAAATCCTACTGCAGTGAGGTGAGATTATAAAAGGATGTTGCTGGGTATAGAAATAAAGTCATAAAAGAATGAGGCGTATCCAACAACTCTAAAAGTAGAAATGAGGAAAAAGTTAGGCAAAATAATATCCCTATAGATACTGATACTACCCTACGTATTTCTTTTAATTTAGCGATATATGCTGCTTTCGCTTTTTCAGGCATATAGCGCGGACTGCTGTACCAAGTTGTTATTGGGTTTCTTTTGCAGAAAAATAGAGTCCCACTATTATACAAAAGTGCCCAAAAAGGGGGATAGTAGCGACAAAACCCATTATTGATTTTTGTTAAATAGTTATGAAGAGCTTGAATGCTTTTCAAATCGTTTAATGATTTTTAGGACTGGTAACTTTATGCCACAATTGGGGTTGTTCATACCAAGCGGTACTGGCACCTGCACGGCTATAACCGAGTTCTAACTGTCCGTCGATATTTACTATAAAAGTAGTAATCGGATGAAATAACATCTTTTCATCGAAGAAAACGTAAGCTTTTAGGGAGGTAGAAATCGCCGTATTCATAAGTAGTATGTGGTTTTTCGGTGATTCCAAACAACGGCGTGCTTGAATGGTTTATCGTTTTTCCAAAAGCAAAAGGTAGATGAGGGAGCTCAAAAATTTGAAGCACATCTTCGGGAATAAAGGCGCTGAGTGCTATAATTTTTATCAAATAATTCAACTGTAATGACTCTCGTTTTTCGAGGGGTACATCGTGTAGTTTCTTTTCTCTATAGTAAATGCGTGGCATAATGATGTAAGTCTTTTTGAGCGTGCAAAGTTAGTAATAATTTGGCACCTGCCAATTACTCACTTGCTAATTCAGGTTTCATGGTGTTTTTCTTTTTGTTGTATTGCCATTCTATCATCGCCTCTTGCTGGTTTTGAAAGTTCTTCAGTACCAAAAACCTTCAGCATCAGGAATAATGCGTATTTTGCTTGGTAGAACGATGTTCCATTAGCGGGCACCGTGTACTTTTATGGGGGCAAAAATAGTAAAATGACTGGTAATTTCTTCTTTATTGCCATTGCAAGGGATATGCCCATTGCTAAGTTCACCCACTTTCCATCTTCCTGAATAACTCATTACATTGGCAGTGAATATATTATAAAAGTTTTACCTTTGGATATCAACCAAAATCAACTCTCTCTTCCTGTAGGGTTGTAACGCACTATTGGAAAAGAGAATGCTCTAAGTTGATACGCAGATGTTTTGCTGTTTAGCTGCTGAGGGTAGGCACTATTTCTAAGCCTCGCAAAGAGGTATCTCGGATATAGTCCATTGATTTTCACCTTTGTAATAAGATTCTATTTTTGTTTAGCTGTGTGGTAGTTTATCACATACAAATCTACTCTTCATACACCTTGTTCCCTTTTAACAGTGGAAAACAATAAGCTGATTTAAAGAATCACCTTGTACTGCTTGTGTGGTATAGAAATCCCAATAGACCTGCCGTTTATTGATTTTGAGTTTTCAATCGCCTTAAGCAGGGGTATCATAAGGAGATTTTTGAGCGATACTTCCTAAGGGTAAGAGCAGAAAAATGCTCATCCATTTTACAAATTGCTTGTTCATCGTTTTAGAAATTACTACTTTTATACTGAAATTAACAAATTTAGCCACAAAAATACAAATAAATTATCAACTAACAAAGTAATGATAAATAAAATATAGGCTACTACCTAACTATTTAAAAATTTTGCTATTTCATGTTGTGCTTTTGCGCCCAATAAACTGCTATCGCCTATGCAAACAAAAGAAAAATATCAATTGGAAGTGACTGTAAATGCCTCACCTCAACTGATTTACCAGTACATTTCCACTCCCTGCAGGACTCGCTTCGTGGTATGCCGATGATGTACGTCGCCAACGATGATACCTATACTTTTGTGTGGAATGGCTTTGAAGAAACTGCCCAACTACTACACTAAAAATTAGATGACCACATTCGTTTTCATTGGAAAAGAAGATGAAGAGGCTACAACTTATTTTGAAATTAGAATTAGAGTGAACGACCTCACTCAGAGGTATCTCTTGCTATCACCGATTTTGCCCCTCCGACGAAATTGAAGAAGCTAAACAATTATGGCTATTGCAAATAGCTGACCTCAAAGCTAAAAATAGGTGCAAATTAGGGTGCTAGGTTTCAGGTGTTAGGTTTCAGGTGTTAGGTTTCAGGTGTTAGGTTTCAGGTGTTAGACTTTTTAAAAAGTAACAATGAAAATAAATTATAACGGCAATATTATCAGTGAGATTGACCTATTCTCACCATTCACAACCGCGCTTTTCGCTATGGTGATGGCGTATTCGACCTTTGTAAATACAGCTACCAAAAACTCATCTTTTGGGAAGAACACTACCTCCGACTAATGGCTGGGTATGCGCATTTTGCGTATGAATATCCCAACGAGTTTGCTACGAGAATACCTTGAAGAAATACTCCAACCTCATCAAAGCCAATGGTATAGAAACTACAACCTGCCAAAGTGCGATTGAGTATCTTCCGCAAAGAGGGTACTTTCTAATGAAATTGACTATCTCATCGAAACCAAAGTTATTGGAAAACCCTTTCTACGTGCTAAATGAAGAACCTTACGAGTAGGAACTCTTCAAAAGATTTCTTCGTACAGCCCGACTTGCTTGCTAATGTAAATCACCTCAACCGCAATGTAAATGTATTAGGGCGCATTTTTGCCGATGAAAATGACTATCAGAATTGTATTTTGCTCAACAGCAACAAGAGTATTGCAGGAATGCTCGACGGCAATTTGTTTGTAGTAAATGGCAATACCCTCAAAACTCCCCCTCTCACCGATGGTGCTCTGAATGGTATCACCCGCAAGATGCTCATCAAAACCCATACATGTAAAACCAAAGATTACGAGGTAGTAGAGACTTCTATTTCGCCTTTTGAACTCCAAAAAGCTGACGAGCTTTTCTTTACCAATAGCATAGTGGGGATACAGCCTATTCGCCAATATAGGAAAAAATCATATCCTTGTGAGGTAGCGAAAAGCTTGATAGGGAAATTGAATACAGTGCGAGGTTTGGGGTTAGTTAAGAGGTAAGAAAGATACTAATGTTGATAAAACTACCCTATGAACACCCTAAATCAGCTAAAAATAAAATACTCCTCGCTAGTGGTAGCGGTATTGACAGCGTGGTACTCACGCATTTGCTACATTCTCACGGTACTGAATATATTGTTAGCCCACTGCAATTTCCAACTGCGTGGAGAGGAAAGCGATGGTGATGAGGGCTTTTTGTGCGCGACTTTGCTAAAAAGAACTCGGCATTCCGCTGGAAGTAAAGTGTTTTGATACTCAAAGAGTATGCAAAAGCACACCAACTCCAACACTCAACTGGCTGCCCGCGAATTGCGCTATGAGTGGTTTTATGAACTTTTGGAAACACATCATTGCGAAGCCCTTGCTACCGCTCACCACGCCAACGATAATCTTGAAACTTTTTGATAAACCTTTCGCGAGGCAGCGGCTTTGGACGGGCTGTTAGGTATCCACAGCAAACCGATAAAATTGTGCGTCCGCTACTGCAATGGTCACGCCAACAGATATCACGATTATGCTAAGGCTCACCAACTACAATGGCGTGAGGACAGCAGTAATGCGAGCAATAAATATGTGCGGAATGTCATTCGGCACTGAGATTATCCCACAAATGGCGGCGATACACCCTAATTATTTAGAAATTTTCAACCAAACGCAGGAATATTTACACCAATCAGCGCAATTTATCGGGATTTTACATAGAAGAATGGAGAAAAATCTTGTTTTGAAAGGTACTCAACCTATATTTGTAAATACCGAAAAACTACCACAATCTGCCCCCGAAATAGATTTGGTGCTTCATAAACTCTTCTATCCTTATGGTTTTGGCAGTGTAAAGACCTAAAAATCTCCTCTTCAATGCTGGAAAGCGGGCAAACAACTCCTTTCGACTACTCACTCTCTTGTGAAAGATAGTAAAGGTGTCGGCTAAAAGAACTCACTGCTGAAAGTCTTCCCCTACGCTTACACTTATGAGGAACTCACTCCCACATTCAACCTCACTAAAAGGTGACCCAAATATTGCTTTTTATCGATGCCGATAAACTCACGCTCCTCATTCTCCGACAAAAACAAACAGGTGACTTTTTCTATCCCATAGGTTTGGGAGTAAAGAAGAAACTCAGCAAGTTTTTATCGATGAAAAATACAGTCAGGTAGCACGTGAAAACCAATGGTTATTGTGCAGCGGAGAAGACGTTGTATGGGTTGTAGGCAAGCGTTTGGACGATCGCTTTAAAAATTACTCGAAGCCTCTCAAAAAGCCTTGAAGTTAGTTGTCACTCATTAACCACTATCCTCTCCTAATAGCTGACCCCTAACACCTTTTAATCTATCTTAAAACATTCTACTTTATTTATTCTTCTACCTCAGAAAAACGTGTAATTTTGCCCCATCAAAATAAAATATTTTCTTTTATGATACACTCTATTATGCCTCTTCGTTATAGGGCTAACAGCTTCATTACAAGCGCAATCGCTCTCATTTGATTAAAGCCCTTAGCCAGATGCGTTCAGGCAATCAAAAACTCAAGGGCATTGAAAAACAAAATGAAGCCGCCGATTATAATCGCAAAGTCATTCGCGGGCTATATTTGCCCCAATTGAGCGTCAATGCGAGCTATATGCACCTCGCCGACCGCTCTATCTCGCTTCAACGACTATAAAACGTCCATACAAAACGGCAGCGAGCACGCTGCCCAAGTACCCGCGCCTATGCGTCCACTATTTGCCCACTACTCGGCAGAGTGCAACCCCTCTTTGCCCAAGATTGGCGTTATGGTTCCAAGAGCAGGACATCTGGAAAGTGAGTGCTGACGCTAAATGGGTGTTATTTGCTGTGGCGGAAAAAGTGCGCGTAGGCAATCGTGTGACGCGTCAACACTGAAATAGCCACCTGTAGAAACCAAAACCGAAAATACCCTCATCAGTGAGTTGGCAGAGCGTTATTTCCAAGTACAATTAGCCCAAAAGCGTTGGAAGTGAGAAAACAGTCGTTTTGAGGCAACGCAACATCACTAGGAGAATGTCAAAACTCAGAAAAAGGACGGATGATTGCTTCGGTAGAGGTGTTTACAAGCTAAAAAGCGGTTACCGATGCTCAGCGGGGTGTGGCGGCTGAAAAGGATATACATTGGCGCAAACAGCGCTCTATGGCGTGATGGGCACCACCGAGCACCGCTCTCTACCCTCACCACCGAACTCTTTGGGTGGCCCCTCTCCAATCGCCCGAATACTACCAACAGCAAGCCAAAAGAGCATACCTATGATTGTGCAAGCCAAGCTGAAAAGCCCAAATGGCTACCCAAAAGCGTAAAGCGCAACAAGCCGCTTATCTACCCGATATAGCCGTGGTTGGCAAAAAGTATTTGTGGAGTGAAAATCTACCTTTAACCGAACCCGAAAAGCAACTGGGTGGTAGGCGTAGGGTTGCAGTGGAATCTCTTCAACGGTTTGCAGGACAAAAAACAAGATAGCCCAAGCCAGAGCAATGCGTGAAGTGTGGAACTCATCACTGCACAAGCCGAAAAAGATGTACAAACCTTAGTGAAAAAACAGTACACCGAGATTGGAAAAGCAACGCGAACAATACCTCAGCTTAGAAGAGAGTTTGCGTTTCTGCCGAAGAACTCGTACGTGCCCGCGACAAAGCTTTTTGCCGAAGGTCTCCCACCTCCACCGATGTAGCCGATGCCAACCTTTATTTGGCTTCTATTAAAATCAAACGCTACCAAGCCCTTTTGAAATGGACAAAACCCTCGCTCAGCTCCACTCTGAGACCTGCGGAATGAGTGATAAATTCAGCGAACAAGTAGGTATCAACCCCGAAGAGGAGAAGCCGACAAGCAGAATTAATACATTACAAAAATAATAACCATAATAAACTATCCTCTATCCTATTTATGGATTGTCCCCTTCGGGATTGTCGGCAATTGCCGAGTAAGTGGGTAGAGGGCTAAACTAAATAAACAATGAAAAGAAAAACATCACCGGACTTATTATCACTATCGCTGTATTTGCGGTACTACTCATTCTTTTCTATTTACTTTTTGGAGGTGATTCAAAAAGTATGATGAAATAAAATATGGCAATTAGAGCAAAAAGTTGTATTTTTGTTTTGTGAAAGTAGAAATAGAACTATATTGCCCCAACTGCCAAAGCGCAAAGATAGTAAAAATGGTAAAAACCAAATGGGAAACAGAATTATCTTTGCAAAAATGAAAAATGTGCTCGTCAATTCATTGGAGATCATAATCTTACTTATAAGGGTTGTCATTCCTGTATTAATCAGAAAAATCAAACTTATGCTTGTTAGAGGTGTAGGGATTAGAGATATATCTGAAAATAGAAAAGTTAGTATAAGGAAAGTACTTACTGTTTTAGCTAAATCTGATTATTCTATAGTTCCTAAAAAGAAGCACTATAATAATATTGAGGGTTGATGAATTTTTGGACTTATGTTCAGAAAAAGAAAAATAAACAGTGGCTTATTTATGCTTATGATAGGGAGACACGAGAAATCATAGCTTATGTATGGGGTAAAGAGATTTAAGAACAGCCAAGAAGTTAAAAAGCAACTTAAAGAACGTGATATTACCTATAATTCCATAGCAACTGATGATTGGAAAAAGCTTCAAAATAACTTTTTAAAGAGGATAAGCATCTAATAGGAAAAACGTATACTGTTGGAATAGAGGGAAATAATTGTAAATTACGACATAGAATAAAGCGAGCTTTCCGCAGAACTTGTTGTTTTTTCTAAAAAACTATCTAATCATTTTAAAAGCCTTTTCTTTAGCATTCTTTTTATATAAAACTATGGGCACACGTGAAACTGTATCATACTTTTAGAAACACCATCTACTAGCAACCGCGAACCTGTGTATTTGCAAGGTCAGGTAGAAGCTAAACAAATCAACGTTGCCCCAAAAAGTACCTGGTAGGGTGAAAAGCTATCTACAAACAGAGAAGGCGACCAAGTGCACAAAAGGCGACTCCTTTTGGAACTCGAAAGCACCGAACTCGATGCCAAACTCTCTCAAGCCGAAAGCAGCTCGTTTTGGCTGCACAAAGCGCAGTCTGACAAAGCACAACGCGGTGCTCGTAGCGAACAAATTCAAGGGGCTTATAACGTATGGCAACAAGCACAAGCTGCCGCTGAACTCGCTGAAAAACTTACCAGCGTGTGAGCAACCTCTATAACGAAAAGGTATTGCCTGCCCAAAAAGAAAGATGAGGCTTATACCCAAATGGTTGCCCTACAAAAACAAGCCGAAGCAGCCAAATCACAATATGAAATGGCGAAAGAACGGCGCTCGTGTAGAGGATAAAACCGCTGCCCAAGCGCTTGTCAGCTCAAGCTACAGCGCGTTATTACTGAGGTAAACTGCTTTATAAAGATGGAGCTAAAAGTATTCGCTCCTGCCGATGCCGAGATACAAACCATTATCCCCAACGAGAGCGAAATCGTAAATGCGGGTTACCCTGTGATGAACCTCATCGATACTCAGGACGAGTGGGTAGTATTCAACATACGTGAAGATAAAATGGCAGACTTCAAAAATAGGTACTAAATTCAAAGGTATTGTACCCGCTTTGGGCAATCAGGAGATAGAAATGGAAGTAAAACACATAGCCGTACAAGCCGATTTTGCCACTTGGACAGCCACCAAAAGCAAAGGTGATTTTCGACAAGAAAACTTTTCGCTATCAAAAGCCTACCCTACTCAAAAAGTAAAGGATTTAAGACCCGGAATGTCGGTATTAGTTGAAGATAACAGGTAACATAGTAATAGATTAGTAGTTATCACTATGAAAAATAGACCACATCGCTTTTATATATAAAAAGATTTGGAAGTATCTAAAGCCTTTTGTATGAGACTTTCTTCGGCGCAAAAATCAAACGAGTTGTACCATAATCCTAAAACAGGATTACGCACCTACTTTTCTAAGTTTTGATAGTGGCGCTCGTTTGGAAATAATGTGGACCAACCTCAGTGAACCTTTGGACAAGGTGACGAGTGAAGGGCTCATACACTTTGCCTTCAGTGTAGGAAGCAAGGAGGCTGTTGAAGCGCTTACTCAGAAAATCATTGATGAAGGCTATACCTCAGCTGAGTGCCCCACGCACCACAGGTGATGGGTATTACGAGAGTGTGATACTTGACCCTGATGGCAATATGGTGGGAGATAACCATCTGATTAGATAATATTAAAAAGCAAGTAAGTTTGTTTGATAAAATGAAATAACTGAAGGATTATCAACTAAAGATAAGCTAGCTATTATACGCTGGACAAATAGCAAAGGCGCTAATTTCTTGCAACAATGGGTGGAGATGCTTTGCCCTATCCTCTCACATAGAAGCTCTCAATGCACTGTCTCATTGTTATCGTATTGAGGTAGAGGTAGTTTTATAGGGATGATTCAGCAAATAAGAGTAGAAAGGGCAACGTACATATCGGTGAATTTCTTATCAATCCTTCGCTTACAAGAAAGGATTAGGCACCTCAACGCAATGCAGTTATTTATTGCAATGCTTTTTGAGAATAAAAGAGTTCATTCTATTAGCTTCAAATGTGATTTGATGACAACCTCATAGCTAAAGGTCTTTATACAAAACTCGGCTTTGTAAGTAGTAGCAACTGTAGAGGAGAAAAGATACAAGATGGTGAGAAGAGTAATTTGGCAATTAACTAATTAGCTTATTGCTAAATTAGCTAGTATACTATCTTGCCCTATAAACCTCATTTTACAATGATTGAATCCAAAAACATAGAATACAAGCGACAAGTTACTGAATTGAGAAAGGAGGTCGTTGCTTTTCTCAGCGCTAAATGAAGGTGTTTCATCTGCATCGTGACTAAAACAGGAAAACCATTGGCGTTCCTAACCCGAGTGCTGTACAATTAGAACTCAAGATCGCTTTAAAAATAATATTCTCCCCTCGTGTATGGGGTTATTTGATATTCTTTTTGACGCGACGATCATATTGTTAAAATCATTGTAGCAGGAGGATGTGAAAAGCTCATTACATCAAGAAATATGGGCTTTCAGAAAAAGGAGCTTTAAATCCGTAGCAGGCAGTGCTTCAGAACCCATGCCTTCCCGACAAATAGAAGAGTTACTTTGCCAAGCGTACGCGTAATAGGTAAGATAAAGTCCAAAGAAAGATTTACGCTTCCATCATTACTATACCAATCGATGGGTAAAACCCTCAACGAGCAATTTGCAAGAAATTTAGAACTTTTGAGATGAAGATGGCGATTACAACTATGTAGCTTACTTAATGAACGATATCAATAATATATCGAGTGAGAGTAGCACGCTATGCAGGTACTAACCAAGTTGATTTGATACAGAATGAAGAGTACGGACACGAATCTCTTATCAAAGCAACTCAGCAGGTATTAGACAAACTCAATCTTGAGAACCGCACTTTTACCAAAATAACCTACAAACAGCGTATAGAACGTCGCCTTTGGAATCCTGTTGCCCTTCGTGAGGCTGTGATTAATGCCTTTGTACACAACGATTACACCTATGAAGTAGCCCCTAAGTTCGAGATTTTTAAAGACCGATTGGTCATTACATCTTGTGGCGGACTTCCCTATGGTATTTCACAAGAAGAATTCTTCTCAGGCACTTCTATACCTCGCAACAAAGAGTTGATGCGCATCTTCCGCGATGTAGAGTTAGCTAGAACATTTAGGTTCTGGTATTCCTCGTATTTTGCAGAGTTATCCTAAAGAATCTTTTAAGTTTATGGAAAACACCTTGCGAGTAATCTTTCCTATAGATGAAGATTTACAAGCACTTATGGAAGAAGAAGCGCAAGATACCATGCAAGTACCCTCAAGTACCCCCGGGCAAGTACCCCGCAAGTTACCCCCAAGTACCCCCAAGTACCCCTCAAGTACCATGCAAGTACCATGCAAAGGTACCAGTATCCATAAGTTACCATGCAAGTCAAAGATTTATTAAATATATTGGAAGAGTATCTTATAGAGAAGAAATTCAAGAAAAATTGGGCTTGAAAAATAGAAGTTATTTCAGAAAAACTATCCTCAATCCTGCCATAGAACAAGGTTTTTGTAGTACTTACCATTCCTGATAAACCCACAAGTAGTAAGCGACAATACTACCTTACTGATAAAGGCAAGAATTTTTAAAAACATTAAATAACCCTTAAAAATGAAGATAAAACGAGATGAATCGCGTTGTTATGTATCGTTACCAGATGGTCAGTGGCAAAAAGGTGAAGAAATACTTCTTGAAGACTATACCGAAACCCTCATTTACAATGAGCAAAAGGTAAACTTTCATAGATGCTTGTTATGGCGAGGGAATACCATTTCCTCTTTACCTACGACTCTACAGCTACTTTGAGTTCTCACTCTACACCCTGAAGATGAAGAACTAACTGACTGTTGGGAGGAAAAACAATACCACTATAACGACCTCACAACAGTAAAAGAGGTAGAATTATACAAGGCAAATGGAAAAGAAGCTGTTACTTTCGAATACGATGCGCACGGGCAATAACATAAGTCAGCACTCCCGCACAGCTGATGCGAATATCTCTTACAACTCCAATATGATACACAAGGCAGATGTATAGATCGTTGTCATACAAAACATATCTACAGGAGAAAAGATTCTTCACGACTCTATTGAATTTCGTGCAGATACCGAAAAAGTCAATACCAATCTTTCAGCCAATGGTAAGCCTTTTATGTTTACCATAACTCGTTTTTGATGAAAAAGGCAATGTAATTTATGTTGCCCATCAGGGATATCGGGTGACTCCGAACCTTATTCAATAACTAGAACCACTTTCGATGAGCATAACAACGAAATTTTCGAGCGAATTAGCAACAAAGAAGGCGAAGTCTATACTCAACACAAATACACCTATCGCTATGATAATCACGGCAATTGGATAGAGAAACGCATCGAATACTCCAAACGTTACTACCAACCTGATTGTAGAACGAACCATTGAATACGCTAATGAATAAAGAAACACCCATTTGCTAATTATTTCATGACCTACGATTTGAATTTTACAACTGTATAGAACAGCTTCCTAAAAAGTAACCAACAGAGATTTAGAATCCTATCTCTCAGCTTTATATAGTTTCTAACTCCCCACGAAAACCACCCCTTCTCCCCTACTTTGCCTTGAACTGCTTAAGGAGGCATTCAGTGCAAAAGAACTGCTGCTATGAGGAGCAGTGGACAAGCATTCGTTCAATGCCCGAAGAGGATGAACATCTTTTCCGCCTTTGCTTATACCCAAGCTGTTATTCTCTTTCAGATAGCTGAACTCCACCCGTGCATGAAGACAAAAGAACTTCATAACGAAATGCGTTCTTTGGCATCACTTCGAAACAGGCTATGATTGGTACATTTCCAATCCTTTAGACCTCTTGGAGTGTGGCACGAGGCTTATGTGATTATATAGGTGAAGATGAAACCATTCCCAATGATTGGCATTTCTTAGGACATCTGTTAGACTTGGAGGAAGGTATATGAATAGAAATATCGATATGAACCTATTACAAAAATAGAACAAACTTATAACTTTCCAGTACCCCAAGCTATATCACCAGCTTTATGAAGATGGTATGCTCAATTAGGGACAATTTGAGTCCCTCGTTGGTATGAACTTGAGTACCCTAAACTCAAAGATAATCCCACCATTACTTTTAGAAGGGCGTATGGATTTTTGGATTTTAGAACTCTCTGAAATATCAGAAGAAATAGAATTCTTACACGGTACCGAAAGTATAAAATTGAGCCTGAGTTCCTCTTCATCCCTTTTGGGAAGAATGGAGCAGGCGACTATTATGTTTATTTTACAATAAAGAAAACCCTCTCCCTGAACCTGGGTGGTAGTATTTGCTCACGATTGGATTAATGTAGATGTCTTAGCCGATAACTTTCAGAATTTTATCTTCTATGGATTGTTAGAATGCGTATTATGTATAGATGAACTCCCTTTGCTGATGACGATTCTTTTTATACCGAAATAGCCAATATGTTCCGTCACGCAAAGTCCTTATTTAAGTGAGGAGCAAGCAAAAATAGTAGAAGATATTTATAAAGAAAAACTTTTGCCTCTACCTACACCTATACATTTTAATAATAGGAAATACACCGAAAAATATATAGGATTACTTTCACGAGAGAGTTTGATACTTTGTGTAGCAAATTTATTCCCATTCAAAAGAAGAAAAACAATTTGAATATAGCAACACTAAAACGAAATCTAATATAATAGAAGAAAAGCAACATTTTTAGAACAAATCCATGCGCTCTTTGGTTTAGAAGAAGATTGTGGTTTTACCGATGAAGAGATGCAACCTTTCTTCAAGGTGATAGAGAAAATGCCTACACTGCTATACAACTATTACACTACTTTGGGAAAACATCAAGCTCTGAATCAAACACAAGATAACTTGGTTACCCCAAAAGATAACCTTACTCTTTTCAGCGACCCAAAACTATTTTGTTTTTACAGAAAATCAAAATTGTATCGTGGGCTATCGCAAAGGAAGATTTAGAGACCGCCAATCCTAAGGTGTATATAGGTACCGACTTTACTCACCAACATTGGCAAGTAGAATGTGATACATTAGCTGAATTTTTGTTGGCTATAGCTCCTTGCAAGCTGTATTTGCCTTCTTATGCTTATGAAGGCTTTACATATATCACTCCTGAAGAATTGACAGCTATAAAAGAGCGTTTCCCTAAAAAACCTTTTGCCCTCCATCATTGGTTAGAAGGTGCCGACTTTTATGGGGATGCCACCGATAGTATTGCTATATTAGACAAGGGCAGTCAATTAATATATCCTTCTTCTTCAAAAGCTCTTTTGAGGCGATAGATAGCTTCTTAAAAAGATATAGGGGAAGATATGTGAAAAATTAACATCAAAACTCAGCAATATGGACCCATTACAACAAATAGAACAAACTATAACTTTCCAGTACTAAAGCTATATCACCGGCTTTTATGAGGATGGTGCTGGATGTTCGTTGTAGAAATATGGTGGAAGAAAGTATTTCCAGAGCTAAAAAGAATCCTCCGTTTACTTTTTATTTAGGGATCAATTTATGGCATTGGATGATGCAGAAGAGATTGTGAAATTTAATAGAAGATTATAAATCTCAACGAGAATTAAAAGCTGAATATCTTTTTAGTGCCTTTTTGCTTCAGAATGTGAAGAGATATTTGTCTATAATAGAAAAAACAGAGCTACTCCTGTTATCGTAAAAGGACTGGGATGATTTTAATGCTGCTGAAATTATAGCAGATAACCTTTGCAAATTTTTATATGGGTTATTGGAGTTAGTACATACAATCTATCCAAATACACCTATTCTTTTGGGTGATTTCTACGAGAATATTGCCACATATACCACTACCCATCATCCTTACCTAAGTGAGGAACAGCTCAGGTAATTAAAGAAATTTACAATAGAAAACTTAAAAACTTTCACTGTTCCGCAAACAAAGAGAAAATAGACGTTCATCTTATCTTATAGCAAAACATCGCAGTGATTACTGCCTTTACTCTCTGATGAAGAGTATTTTTGATTTATTAAATAAATACAATCCTATCTCTACCCCCAGAGGATGATAGAAATTTTTATAAGCTAAAGCATACAAATAAATTATAATATGGAAAGAAAAACATCTTTGCCCCAAAAGCACCTTTTAAATGCCCTGAAATTGTAAATCTCTTGCGTGAGGAAAGGTTCTTGCCTTGGAAGCTGAACTTGCCAAAGCTGGGATATCAACCAAGAAGTCCGCGTACACGAACGTTATTCTCAAATACCTTTTGACTTTGGCTTGTCCAATCGCAAAAAGAAAACTATTAGAGTTTAGTTGATAAGGGGGCTCATATATGCGAAAACAGCGCTTATTGATGTTTGTATGAGCGAGAATAACGACCCTGAGTTGGTAAAATGGTTGATTAAACAAGGTGCCGATGTGAATGCTAACTCTCATATCACTGTTTTGCAGGCGGCTATCATGGAGGAAGTGAAATAGCTTTTTATACTCTTGGAAAATGGCTACCGCCTCACCGCTGCACACAACTTTGCGACACGCTGCCGAAGCTGGATTTGCCGTCTGTATGAATACCTTATCGCTCACGGTTTGATGTAAACTATTGTGAGCCTGATATGGTATATCCTTACAACGCCTCGCCCTTACAAGTAGCTGCCTCGGATGGTCACCTGCGCGGTAAAACGACTTATTGAGCTGGGTGCCGACCTTTCCTACGAAAAGATAAATACGGCGAACGTGCGTATCGTACGCTCTGCGCAACAAGACGAAAGCGGTTGCCGGGTATATCAAATCGGTAGAGCCTGCCCAGTGGCACGACGAGGAAGAGCGTTTGCGAGCCTTAAGCCTACAAACTTCCCAGAAAGGACTTATCGCCCTAATGCGCGCCACCGATAGACGTATTCCCCTTGCCCGAATGCGAATATACCAGTTTTCAGAGTTTGCCCCGCTGAGTGATGTCAAGGAAGTAAAGTGGAAAAACAAAAGTTCCTCGACCTCCTTTCTGATGCCGATAGGTATGGCGCTGAAGGCTTTTTGGTCATGGTATCCTAGGAACACTCGCCTTTGCCGATTACGAACACGAAACTTTCCTCGAACTCTGTACCTTTTGAAGAGTTTATGGCAAACCCTTCACACAAATTAATAAGATTTTGAGTAATATGAGTTTACCTCCTAAAATAGCATGTTTATTAGTACTACTATACTTATGTAGCAGTTGCGGCTATGAAATACCTGGTAAGGATAAGCACCCTGAAATTTCAGAGTTTAACGGCTTTTAACAAAGATCTTTTTGTTGTGGATACGCTGCTTACAGAGGTACAGCTTATGCGGGACTCATAAAGGTTATCTACGATCCTACTGATAAATTTATTTTATCTAAGAAAAGGAGATGAATGGTTTTACTTGATAAAGACTTAAAAATTAAGCAAAAGATAAATGCCAAAAAGGATATTTTGGGGGAAATAAAACTTTTTATGATAGGAAAGAAGATGAAAAATATAGAATTATTATCTACAATATACTTGTCGCTTCTGGGAAAAAGCTGAAAAAGGTAAAGGAATTACAATATTTGGATCATGATAGTACATTGTTAAGAACTATGCTGTTCTGAAAGATGAAAATGGAACGTAAGGATTTCTAGAGGAGATAGCGAAGATAAACAAAACAAGACATTGATAACCAATTAGGTGTCATAGATACGTTCCTGTAGCTATTTCTCCTCTATTGTGTGCATAGGTAGCAAAGGAGAATGCTTTACTGAGAGATTATAAATACAACAATTATTATGATATAGAAGACTCTAAAACAAAAAGCTATAGCTATTTGGGAGATGATAAAATCAATGATAATCTATATGAATTTGATTGCTACCTTACGAAACCAAGTGGAGGAGGGAATCATTTTGTGGTTTACGCCTATATGAGTTTACAGAGCACTTGCACACGTGCCTCTAAGATAGGAATGACTATCCAATTTAAATGGAATACTAAAAATTCAGAGACAAATCATCCAATTAAAAGACTTTTGGGCGATAGAGTTTTTGATTTACAAAGATGGTGAGAATGGAGGAATTTATATAGCATTTCCTCAATGAGTAGATTTTAAGAACTTGACACAAATATATGAACTTAGAAGAACTTAGAGAATATTGCCTTTCCTTGCCCCACGTTACTGAGGATATGCCTCATGAGGATATTTTGAGTATTTCGGATTTGTAACGTATTTTGTGCTTATAAGTTTAGAATCAGTACCTTTGCGAGTGAGTCTCAAGTGCGACCCTGACGCGCGATAGAACTCCAGGAGGAGTTTCCCTAACAAGATTGTGGCAGGCTACCACCTCAACAAAAACATTGGAATACTGTATTTAGAAGGCTTACCCCTCACCTTATCAAGGAGATGATACAGCACTCTTACGACCAAGTACTCTAGCAAAACCCTAAGAAGGAAAGAGAAATGTTAATTAGTTAATTCAAGATTATGTTCTCAAAGCTCAAAAGATTTCTTTTGTAAAACCCTATCCAGTTTTTGGCGTGAATTCTTTATTCCTGTAGCTCTCACAAGGCGTATAGAGGCAGTTAGCAGAGGTCATCCCCCAGCATCAGGCTTTTCTTTAGCGAAAGCGCCTTATGCCCTCAGTAAAGGACAGCTACAGATTACCCAAGAAGCTGACAAACTCTTTTTGTGTACAAATAGCATTCTATGAAGAAGAAAAAGAGGCACTTTTCGAAAGAAATGGAGGATTACAGTATTTCGTTTTGGACAGTCTTCCCCAGAAGCTCTATGGGGCCTCGCTCGGATCAAGGATACCAAGAGCATTATAGAGATACTTTTTAAAATATTGGGACTCCTTACTCCCCGAAGCACAACAGGAATATATGGATAAATACCATTGCCCTGAGGATTGGAAGGAATTTGGCACAAAGAAAAGAGAGAGAACTTTTAACCCATAAAATAAAATGAGACAGAAAATTTTGCACTCATCACTTTAGGGTGTTCGTGACTTAAGAAAGCTTGCCTTTTCTATGAGAACTTAGGCTGGCTACCTCTTTTGAAGTTGTATAATCCTTTTTGGGGAGTTTGACGAAAATGACAATTTAAAATTATAATCCAAAATGACAGAAACAGAACAAACCCTACGCCGAAGCTTTCACTGCTTCTTGCAAGCGATGTATGACTGGGAAACAGAAGCCAACAGAGTGGATGAAGAAGAAGTGGAGAAAAGAAAACCCTCTCTTGGGAAGATTTTTGAAAAAGCAACCGAGTTTGCACCTCATTTATAAAGAATACATCACCGAACGCGAACGCAAATATGGTGGCGCTGAGTACACTAGTCACATCTTTCCTTCCTAACTACGACCCTTCTAAAGAAAGCATTACCGAAGTGCAAATCTCAGGTAAAAAAGCCTCTATCTTTACCAGTAGAGTCTATGCAGGAATGAATTACAAGCGCGAGTACAAATACAAACTTGTAGAAAATCGCTGGCTATTAGACACTCATCAAAGAACAGTATTTGCCTGAAAAGCAGAGATCCTGAAAAATGGAAGAGTGTGATTATATATAACCCCTCACAAAATGGAAACATAGAAAGATTACAGGACATTGATAGGCCTCTTTTGTAAAAACGACCTAAATGGCGATGCATCTACTACACCGATGAGGATTGTCAAACTCCCTTCAATGGGATTGTTTATGGAATGTGCGGACACCCTGCCCGCTTAGACTATGAATGCGAGATAAAAGATGGAGTAAAAAGCGGCATAGAGCTCATTATAATGAAGAAGGCGGCATAGGTAAGTTCTGAGTGCCGCCATAACCTAATGTATGGCGTAAGCGTAGAGGTATGATGAAGAGGGTAACCTCCTGCAGCTTCCCGTAGTGTACAACAACAGTCATTTAAAGATAGTATCCCCTACCCGAAAAGGCTCTTATAACATTGAGAAATACGCCCTCAAAGCACCCAAAACCTCCCTGACGACATTTGTACCCTCCTTGCTCTCTCTTGAGCAAGAACTGGTAGCCCTATCCGCTTACTCGAAAAATATGGAATGTTTAAAATTTAAAAGCACATATTCTGCTCTTCTGTGAATTACGATTTATCTTGTCTCCATTGATAGCTGCTTTAGCTTGGATATTTATTCTATTTTGGTTATCAAACACAAGAAAAATGAAAAGACAACAGCTTTAGCCCAAATAAAAGAACAGTTCCCTATCCCATCATTTAAAGAGTTGCTGCTAACTTTAGAAGCTCTAAACCACGACCCTTCTTGGTGCTATTTCAAGACAGATACTTTTTGAGAGCGGCAGTCTGGCCGTGAGCAACACTTGTTTTCGCAACGAGAAAACCAATGGTCATGTCTGCTGATTGGCATAGCTTTCTCTGATGAACAATCTTTTGATAATGAACAAGAAGCCTGCGAAAATTTTGTAGATAAATATTTTCTCCTTAGTAACGAGGAAATTAATTGGCTAAAACACAATGAACATATCACATTATAACACCAAGTTCGATGCCCCTCACCTTCTCTCAAAAAGTGAGACGAGTATTTTTGGGAGTTTACATCAGTGGAAAAGTGATTTCTATAAAGAAACTTTTACAGCTGCCTTTTCTGTGTTTAGCAAGAGTGAAACCATCGCACACCTGGATATTCCTTTATTGAACAGATCCTATCAGTGCAGATAAGTTGGTTGCTCAAAGCACTTTCTTATTTTCAAGAACAACTGCTGATATGCTCAGATGGCTTTCGATCTTGGAAGAAGAAAACAATTGCTCAGTGTCCCTTGCAGGAAGTCCCTTTTGGAAGAGTCCGCAGTTTCTGTTCTATGACAACAAAGAGTGGATATTGCATTTTCGCGGAGGAGGTTTCAGCTGCGAACCTTATATGGCGTTTCTTTCTTTTCATTTTAAAGACGAGAGAACCTATCCTAATAGAAAAACTTAGAAGACGCTGAAAGAAATATAATTAACTTAGATTATTTAATAAATAAAAAGTATGAACAGAATTACAGAAACAGAACAAAAACATTCCCTTTGAACTTCATGTTTTTACAAGCACTCAGTAGCTTTGATTTATACGCCTTTATCAGCACAAAGGTAAAGAGTGGCTATTATTGCAACTCTCACTGAAAAAGCTGAGTGAGAGAGACATATCAAGCGTGGCAATTACTACAATATCTCGATGAACCCAATACTGAAAATACTTTTTGTTTTGGTAGTCTAGGTGATGACCCAGGACTATACTTCAACCTCTCCGATGGGTCAGTTTTGGGACTATTGGCTTGACGATAAATCTACTCATTGCACAAATAGCTAATAGCTTTTGATGAATTACTTGTCAAAGCTACTTTGGAAGAAAAGAATAAAACCTAATCTGCTAATTATACTCATGAAAGTATTTTAAAACCGAATGCAAGAACCTTTTTCATCACCCAAACGACTGTTTATTGCCTTTTGGTGTTCCCTAGTTATCTTTTGGGTTCTTTTGCGGCATATTTTCTACAGGCGTGCCTCGCGACCTGCCCATATGCGTATATCAATTACGACCATAAGTCAGCGTCCGAAAACACTTTATGCGTATGCTCGATGCTACCAAACATCGACCTGAAAATCAAACTCACCGATGAAAAAGAAGCCCACCGGCTATCCAGCAACAGCAGATTATAGGCTATACTGTTATCCCTGCCGACCTTTCAGAAGAAACTATTCAAAGGCGAAACCAATCGCTCATTTTGCTATACCATTAGTCAAGTTTATGCTGGGGCAAGTCTTATCCAAAGGATTTTCAAACCATTGTGGATGTTTCTGTGGGACCTGGTAATGAAGAAGAAAATGCAAAAGGACAACAGACAGAGAAGGTGGGCCGCATGAGGCTCAAAACCGTGTTGTAGACGACCACGTATTGTTTAACCTTTATGCTAACTATGCCTATTACTTGCTCGCTGTTAATTTTGCCGATGATGCTCCAAATGATTGTGATGATGGTAACGGTGTATGTATTAGGAATATAAACGCGTTATCGTCGGGGGAAACAATGGCTCAAAAAGGCTGGTGGCAGTCCGCCAAAAGCCTTAATTGGCAAACTTCGGTTTGAGTACCCAACGCCCTCTTTGTCGCGTGGTGGATGAACCATTCTCCTTCGGGCTTTGCGCGCTCCTCCACATCCCGATGTTCAACGTAGTGCTTATCACCTTGCTTTAGTCATCATTTATCACCATCGCGATTACACTCGTCTCTCTCTCCTGCCTAATTTCAGGTCGGCACTCACTCATCGGCAGTGGTTTCACAGCGATTGCTCTTCTCATTTGCCGCTGCATTTGACGGAAGGATTGCCAAAGAGTATGCAGTATTTAGCGCGCAAATTCCTATGCTCATTTTATGAAATACTACGTAAACCGAGCGACTCAAGGAATCCCTGTGGAAATGACGTGGCAACCCCCTTTTAGCCTTATTGCTGGCTTCGGCATTGCTGATAGTTGCCTCGCCCTATGTTTGCAAAGAAAATAAAATCAGGAGGGATATGAAACAATTTAGAAGTTTATATATATCAAAGTTCAGCCCGACTTCACTCGTGCAATGCTCTGGGAAGCCAAATGACACATATTCCGCGACAAAGCGGTGTGTTCTTTTCGTTTGTGATAGTAGCGGTGGTAGTCTCTTTCTTGTACACCTACCTATATATTCCTGAAGAAACGCTGAAGCAAACTCCCTATTGGGTGGTTGATGAGGATAATACAGCACAAAGTCGCCAGCTATTGCGTGTGTATGATAGATGCCAATAGCGGTGTAGCTATCTACAGAAGCATATCTCAACCTCACCGAAGCCGAAAGCTTTCAGCAGGAGCAAATACGAAGTGTCATCGCAACCATTCCTAACGGTTTTGCACGCGTTACCCACAACGCGGAGAACAACCCTCATGTCAGTCTATGCCGATGCTTCGCATATGCTCTATTACAAGCAAAGTGCTCACTGCCAGCCAAACTCTCGGCGGTCTACCTCTCAATGCAGGCGTGGAGATGGGAACGGCTCGTCGGCAGCAGGGGCGTAAACTTCCCTACCCAAGCACGTGAGGAAGCTATGCCTGTGGGGCGTTAAAGCAGTGAGTTTATACAACCCGCTTCATCGGGCTATGCCACTTTCTTTAATTCTATAGTTCTACAGTGGGTTATTTTCCAAACCACCATTACCCTCACAGCAGTAGGCATTTTAGGAGTGCACAATGCGCGAGGGGTAACAAAGCTACGCAAAAATATACCCCAAATTCACATAGCTAGAGCACTGCCATTGTAATGGGAAAAGCTTACCACCTATTTAGGATTTTCAACCGTAATTTTGCTCATTATCTTGGGCATTTATAATGCCATTGTTTGGCATTCCGTGCGCGGATTCAATGCTCAACGCACCTGGTATTTATGATACCTTTTATCCTTTCGATAGTGTTTACGCTTTATCTGCACCAACTTTGTACGTCGCCGTGAAGATGCGGATTATGCTCGTATGTACACTTCTGTTGCCAGCGGTAATGCTCACTGGCTTTTCATGTGGCCCTCAGTAGCAATGCCCGATTGGCTACGTGTCTTTTCGTACATTGTACCCACCACCTAGGCGCGCAAAGGTTTAGTTTCATCGCAAATGGGGGCTCATCTCACTCACCATTATGCCTTATTGGCTAGGAATGTGACTCTGTTTGGTGTATTTTGCATTCGCTACTTTCACCCTAAAAGAGTCTTGAATAAAGTAAGAGATAGAAAACAGCTGCCTGAACACAATGTTCAGACAGCTAATATTTTCTGTTTATTATTTCCAAAAGGAGAAAGCCATTAGTGATATAAAATAATACATAATATATTCAGTACAAAAACCAGCCTTCACCATATCCTTTCAGTGAAGCGCACCGGCACCATAAGCAATGGCATTAGGCGGAGTTGCAACAGGCAGCATAAAGGCACAAGATGCTCCTAAACCCATGATGATGAAAGCTAACGGATTGAGTTCCATATTTTCGGCTACCGAAATGAAGATAGTGCACCAAAAGTGCTGCACTGGCGGCACACTTGTAGAATCGGTGAGGAAGATGATAAAAGTAGCCACCACAACTCCAATGACAAAGTAACTACTATCAGAAATGAGTATTGCACCGAATCTACCAATGCTGTGCTCGCTCCCGATTGAGTGAGGATTACCACTCATGAAAGTCCGCCACCAAAGAGCATTAGCACGCCCCAATCGTGTTTTCTTTGTATTTGTTTCATTCGGCAACGCCAAACAAACACACAGAACTCGCTGGCGTCAGCTGCCACAGCATCAAAATCTTTTATCGATATGCCGAAAGAAGCAATCACCCCATGATTATGTCGCCAAATATCCAGCAAAGGCTGTGTAATTAAAAAGATGAGAATAGTGAGATACTGTTTAGTGTTCAGTCTTTTCAGTCATTGTTTTCACTCTCTCATCTTGATGTTCAGTTTAGGGCGAAAATACCACATAGCTCCAATCATCAGAGGAACAAACCCAAACTGTAGGCATGCCATAAAGCGCAAACCATTAAGCGAAAGTGATGTCTAATTGAGACAACAATGCATTAGGAGGGCTACCCACTGCAAAGTACGTACCTCCCATACTGCACTATAATCACCCCTAAATATCCGCAAGGCATAAAGTGCCTTATTGTGCTCTCATAGCGATATTTTTGGGCAAACCAGTGCAAAGGGATAATCATCGCTGCAGCTGTATTGCTGATACCCATAGAGCACAGCAGACTAAAAACAGCAAGAATAGGCCAGCTATTACGAAATTACCTCTCGCCAAAGAAATCACCTTATGGGCAATATATTGGTCAGAGTGACGCTATGGCAGTAGCATGGCAAAAACCACCACACCAGAAGATTGTAGGGTTTGCAAAAAGGCTTCTAATGCACTTTTTGTATTTTCTAAATCTAAAGTATTGCCAACACAGGTACTAAGTGCTGTGATAGTGAGATGTGTGAAAGGCTTCAGTAAGCCATAAAAGTTGCTACAAGGCGAAAAGCCAAGCCTTTTTAGTAGGTTCCTTCATAAGGGAGAAACCAATAAAGCAAAAGATCCCACTACTAAGGCAGATGGTATAACTACTAGAACTTTTGATGTTTTTTGTTAGCATATCACTAGGTTTTATTTTCTATGTATATTCTTCTTCTAAAATAATTTCAATTCCTTTTGTAGTAGAAGGTTATTAAGGCAAGGTCATCTCTTGATCCTTCGGCAGTTTTCAATAGCGTATAAAAACGACTTGATATCTACAATTTTAGCTTCAATAGGAAAATCTTTGTCTGAAATTTTGATAGTATCACCTATTTTAAAAAGGAGAAGAAAAGAATACAATAATACCTAGCGGTGATATTGCTCAATATAGACCATTGAGCAAAGAAAGCTACCCCTATTACTGTAAGTACTGAAGTAATGAACAAGAAGAGTTGTTCAGTTTTTATTCCCAAATAGAGCACATGTAGAGGATAGCCAAGCATATAGATAAAATAATCATATACTAACCAAATGGGTCGTAGCTACGCAAAACCAGCTCTTTGCCAAACTTTTCGATAATAGAGTTCACCAAATAGCGCAAGGGCAGTGAAAACCACCAATGCAATGGCAGTAGCGATGATTTGGTATACGTAATTTTGTATATAGGGTCATACGCTATTTTCGCCATATTCATAGCGCGTGTCTACGGATTACTGTTACTTTTCACTTGACCTCGGGTAGGTCAGTATCGGTTTGATTTTTGTGATAAGTTGAATGATAGTTCTGCGGCCTTTTATCATCGGTTACTTTTTCGCTTTCTACGATTACGCGCAACTCACGACCCGCTTGAATAGCATGCCTTTTTCTCACCCCTTGGGAAAGTGAAGGCTGCATCTTCGAGGTCTCTTGAGGCGTTGGATGTACGAATCGAGTACTCTGGCGACGTTCCTGGACGTGCTCCACTAATCGCATCGCATACTTGTACGATAGGTGAAAGCAGAAGTCATTTACTTTCGTCGGTGAGCCCCAATAGCGTTGCACACTTCGGGTTTTTCACCATATTTCTCTGCCCATTCCATACGAGGCGCGTGAGGTTTCGGTTTTCCACTTGTGGTACTTTACACGATGTCGTGCAAGAGTCCGGCGCGTTTAGCAGTTTTAGGGTTTAAGCCTAATTCGGCTGCCATTACGCCGCAAAAGTTTGGCTACCTCGCGTGAGTGTTGTAAGAGGTTTTGACCCATAAGAAGAACGGTATTTTCATACGACCCACACATTTCACCAATTCAGGATGTAATCCCGTGGATACTGAGGCTCGATTACGGGTCGTTTACCTATTTCAACGATTTCTTCTTCCTATTTGTTTGGTAGTCAACTACTTCCTCAATACGTGCAGGGTGGATACGACCATCGGTTACGAGTTTGTGCAATCGAGAACGAGCATTTCGCGGCGTACTGAATCGAAGCAAGACAGAATAATAGCTTCTGTATCATCTGATAGCCATTTTCGACCCCAGTAGCAGCTTGAGGCGCGGATGTTGCGACCACGACCAATGATGCGACCTTTCACTGTCACCGGATCGAGGTTGAATCACTGACACACAGTTATCACTGGCTCCTCCAGTGCCTATACGCTGAATGGTGTTGATAATGATTTTGCGCGCTTGATGAGCGGTGAGGTTTGGCTTCAATGGTATTTTGATATAAGCCATTGTACTCAAGCTTGCGCCTCACTGCGAAGAGAGTCGGTGAGTTGTTTTTAGCTTCCTCGGCGGAGAGTCCAGAGATAACTTCAAGTTGCTGCACCTGGCTTTCGTGCAAACGTTCGATTTCTTTCTTGTTTTTCGTCGAGAGTTTGGAGGCGGAAATCAGCTCTTCAAAGTTTTCTTTTCCAACTCTCGTCTTTACAGGCGTTTTGTTTTGAGCTAACTCAGGATACTTGAGACTCTTTTATCACGAATACGTTTTTCAGCCTCTGCCATTTTTCTTTATCTTTAGCGATGTTTTATGCGTGTTCGGCTTTTTAGTCTGAGGAACTTTTTCTTTAGCTTGGAAGATTTTTGTCTTTTTTAATGTTTCGCCTTCAACTTTAGCATTTTTAGAAGAACGTCAGCTTTACTCTGAGCGTTAGAATAATTTTAGAGCGTTCTTCTTTTCCAACAGCACTTTACGATAGCAAACCCTAGTGGGGCGATAATAAAAACTGCAATATTTATAATAACTGACTATCCATCTTGTTGATTTATAAAATATTAATATAAAAATGCCTATATTGATTAATGGTTTCACGTAAAACTCTGAAAAACAGGTTTAGGGATACTCAGAGAGTCAAGTATCCGGCAACTGAAGACCGGCGAGCTGAAGCTACTGTAACTCACCCTTTTGAAAATCTAGATTGAGTTTACCGAAAGGACAATCAATATAGGCAGTAAATTTTTGTATGTAAATGTACGTGTTGTTACCCTATTTGGTTTTGAGGTGTTGTATAATTTTGCAGGGTATTTTTGAGGGCTTTCCATCTTCTTGGGTTTCATTGAGGCGGGTTTGTTCTATTTGTCGTGCCAGCGTAGCAGCGACACATAGTCAGTCCGTCTTGTTTATCAGCACGCAATTGAGTAAATGGTTTCAAATTCTTGAATCATCATCATTTATGCAGCGGCTTTTCTAAACCCTCTTCTTGAGCTGGGGCAATGGTGCAGGGGGTATAGCCTATCGCTACTGAAAGTTTAATTTTCAATTCGTCCTGTTCCATTGCTATTGTTTTTGTGAGCTGAACAACACACGCGTCGATTTCGCGGATGAGTGCATTGATTTTTCAGTTTAGTTTCTCTCTTGTATTCTTACTGCCTAATATACGGTTAGCGATGGCGAGTGTTCGTCTTTTAGTGTAGTGATGAGTGCTTTTGAGCGCTGTCTCACTACGAAGTTCCTCAATGGTTTGCTTTAGCTCGCCATTTTCTTCTAAGATTTTGAAAGTTGGGCTTGTAGGGCAATAGCTTTTCATCTAATGAGGCTACCAATTGTTTTTAAATCACTCATCAAATAAAGGAACTTTGTAGTATTTGGGGCACACACAATATGTTTTATAGCAATAGTAGTCAAATTATAAACAGGTAAGAGGTAAGACAATACAAAGGCTGCCCTATAGGACAGCCTTTTGTATCAGTTTTCAAGAGATTACCAACTCGTTTTTGTTGCCACTCAGCTTTTCCTGTCCATAAAGGATATCACTTGAGAGGAAGCGGCCAAACCATCTTATAATTTCCTGCTGGAATATTCAGTTGATGATATTGGTCGGCTGGATCTCGATGCACAGCATTTAGATTTTTGAGGTGCACCACGCACTACCCCTACGTTCCACATGCTTGATATCTGCCATGCGGAAGTTCCCTCAGAGCAGAAGTTCGCGGTTTGCGTCTCGTTTTTGAATTTCTGCCCAAAGGTCGGTATAGGTTACACTACCGATACCACGCGCTGTACGCAATCTATCTAAATAGGTTTTAGCATTGGTTTGAGTCGCCGTTCTTATAGTGCGGGCTTCCAGCAGCTATTGGGTATGTTCGGCACACGGAATACCTTAGGACGGTGCATATAAAGTAGAATCGCTTCACTTTTCTGTTTGTTTTAGCAAAGGGTTAATCAGGATATTTATTTTACCAAAGCGCAAATCATTAAAGCAGCATCACCGCGGATTAGCACAGGCTTTTCTGATGTAAATAGACCCCACGATAGTCGCGTCATATGACCGCACAAATCTACGAAATCTTGAGTAGGTACCGCTCTGGCAACGATATCTTCCGTCAAATCTACGCATTCTATAGTTCCACCTCTTTGGTGGCCCTCCAACAAATATCATCGCTGTAACTCTGCTGTATTCCCTACATCGCGATGGCCCAGCGTAAAAAGCTCAGTACAACGCTTTCTGCGGTATTATCATCTTTCTCCATACTTTTCTAACACTGCACCGCTACTTACTAAACGCAACGGCGCCAATAATCAGCGTAGCTGCAGGCATAAAGCCTCTGCCCATTTGCCTCTATAAAGCACACTCGCGCTTTGAGTGCCGCAACCGCATCTTTTGGTAAACTTCTCTGACCCTAAAGCTCTTAAGTTACATCATCGCTAGACGTGTTTCAGCTTGTGCTATATCAGCTAAAATAAAATCGTAAGTTTCGCCTACTGTGACTTCTGTTAGGGAAGAAAGTTGATAGGTAGGTGCGTTTAACAAAAGGCAATCCATAAGCTGAAGCCTCATCAGTAGAAAGCAATGTGTGTAAGCAGACTAGGTATGTCTAATAAGCGCAGAGCCAAATACACGCCTACATTGTGCTCTTTATTTGAGCCGGATCGGTACAGAAGTTCTCTCTGTGGAATATACTATGCTGTGTAGAATACCCTCAAGCCTATGTTGATGTCTGTACCGCCTTCCAAATAGCGTTGCCAGATAGCAGCTGTAGCTCCGTTATTGACTGTATTAACGACCAGTTTTGAAAATTGGTAATCGTTTCGTTAGTACCATCTCTTTTAGTCATATTCAAGAAATCAGCTTGCAAGTCGGTAGCATACATTGCACTTCCATATGCGTTTGTACGCAAGGAATTATACATACCATTCACCCAAAACTGTGCATCTTGTACTGAGCGAGGTTAGCTTGGCTCAAATCTTCATATAGGCTGTTGATCAAGGCTAAAGCAGCCTGTGAAAAACAAAGGAGCCACTACTGAAGTGCCAGCTATTTAGCAAATCTTTTTCATTGTTTTACATTTTAAAAATTAGCATCTACCTCAGTAAACTGACGTGAAGGAGGATAACCTCCTGATGATATTGGATTAGTGTATTCAGGGTCTGCTCCTTCGCACTTGGTGAGTGTGAATGTACAGCTGTAACATACAAGCGTACTCCTTCAAAGAATTTTATCTGGTTGATAACCTCTTTAGGGAGGCTGTAGCTAAGGGTAATATAGACGCATAAATGAGGCGTCCTGTATCATACGTGCACCAGATGAATTTACAAATGTTGTAGTGTTTATCTTAGGTGACGAGTGTTATCACCTAGTTTTTCAATAATCCAAAAATCTTTTCGCTTAGGTTGTGATCACCAAACTGGTCAGATTTTCGGTATACTCATATCGTAATTCCATTTTGTATTTTTCTAATGAAAAGAGAATGCCATATCGAGAGAAAGTTTTATAGCTGATATTCCAACCGAAACCTCCCCGTTGATAGGAGCTTGCATTTTCTTGCCTGTAGTTTGTCCTAATCTTACTAGAGTCGTAAGTAGTTGCATTACTCATTATCATGCAGTTACTTGCTCCATGCACGAGTCATCACCTGGTATGTAATACTCCATTTCACCGGTAATAGGATTTACGCCTAGGATAACCAGCCCACTCGAGGGCACGCCCTAACCTATATCTAGAAGATGGAATCCCATTAGAGGTCTGTGATGCCAAAAAGAGCAGTTACTTCTTGTTTGTTATAGTTTACGTTGAAGTACGACGAATGCTCAAGTCCTGATACTTCTGTAGATACTGATAGAGAAAGTGAGTCTACACCGCGATTGCGCATACCCCTGCATCGTCATAGAATTGAACTTGCCCAGTGGTACTATTGAGTTCGCGACTTGAAATCATATCATAGGGTTTCGCGGTCGTAGCACTCGATATTGAAAGAAGTACCTCTATCAATCACAATATTAAGACCTACGGTAGTTTTGCGTTGTTCCTCCCAACGTAGATCGGGGTTACTAGCGTACCTCACTGTATAAGCTGTTTTACCTTGATAGAAGTTATCGGGTTTTACGGTAGTGATATGTTTGTAACCTCCCTAAAGCATTTCCTGAAAAGCCCTGTACTGAAGCGCAAATTGAGGTCTGAAAAGCCATTTACATCTTTCAAAAAGTCTCTTCTTGTTTTGAGTTTCCACATCGCTCTATCGCCCAGAAATTACCGTAGTGGTTGTTCTACCAAAAGCTGATGAACTCATCACGTACTGATAAATCTACCGAAATAACGGGTATTGTAAGAGTACTCTAATCTTCCGAAGTAAGAATTAAAAGTACTTACAGTCTTTTGGTCTTCTATTCTTTTATTTTTACTACCGTGGCGGGCATTGTGAGCCCTTCAGCGGGTTGCCCATAAGTAGCTACATCTAATTGTTTGCTACTATTTTCAACAGATTCTTGTCCTAACAATACATTGAAGCTATGTTTTTGGTTTCTCTAACAAAAAGCGGTACTCTAATGTATTAGTAAGCTGCTTTTGCAGAAGTGTACGACTATTAGACACAAAAAGTATAAAGGGTTAGGGTCATCAAAGAATTTATAATCTATAAACGATGGCAATTTCTCTTTGTTCTGATTCGCCATAGCCGTGTAAATTACCCTCCTTGTGTTTTGAATATGAGGTTTTAATAGGCTCATGCTACAAATCCTGATGGCAAAAAGTCGTCGTTGAAAGACTCGGTAGGGTGAGTTTCAGCATAGTAGTCGGGGTGATAGAAACCAGCTGAACGGCTGGTGATACCGAGAGTCATGGGTTCTTGCGGCGACCATCTTCATAAGTAGGGACTATAAAGAGGCAAAGCTATCACCTTAGGCATATTGAAAGAAGAACCCCCTTCGCGCTCAGTATGTCCGGCAGCAAATGAGAAACCTACTTTTAACCAATTTGTAATTTGAGTATTAATACTACCATTAACAGTATAACGGCGGTAATCGCTGCGAGGTGAAGTAGAACCTTCTTGGCTGAAGTGTCCAAATGATAAATAATAAGAACTATTATTGGTTCCTCCTGAAATAGAGACATCAGTACGTATCAACGGCACGAAAATCTCTAAAGAAAACCTTATCCCAACGGGTATTGTGAAGGATTATCGGCTAATATTTTATCTGCTGACTGTCTGGCTACATCCTTGCTTGTACTGAATTTACCTACTGCTAAGTTTACGGCTTCAGGATCTATCCAAAAGTCCATATACTCACGTGGGGTCATCATATCATCAAAGAACTTACGGCTAGCATTAGTAAGTGCTGTAAAACCGAGTTGGTGACTGATAGTTACGCTTGTACGCTCGTTATTACGCCCTTTTGGTAGTGATGAGTATCACCCCATTGGCACGAGCCCCATAGATAGAGGTGAAGCAGCAGTCTTTAAGCACTGTAATACTCTCGATATCATTGAGGTTGAATCTACTCATTACATTAGACCCAACAGCTATTCCGTCCATTATATAAAGGGTTCTTGGGTTCTTTCACCACGTACAGCCCTTTAGAGTTATTATAACCGTGGATAAGGATATCGCTATTGCTACCAGGGACGACCTGAATCGCTGGTTATACTACCTCTGCCAGCGCCCTTGTAAGGCATCGGATACGCTGGCTACAGGCGCTGCACTCACATCCTGCCTTTGCACTTGGCTACTTGGGCTACTGTACGGCTAGCGAGCTTAGAGCACCATAACCGGTAACTACCATCTTCTTCAAGCTCTTGTACATCATCCTTCATTACAATATCCAATCGTTTAGAGCTTTGCTGTGATTTTCTTTTCGGTAGTTTTCATCCCCAAAAGGAATATTGCAGCACATCGCCCACTTTGCTTTTGAATGGCTGTACTTTCCATCCATATCGGTAGCAGCACCGTGCTGGGTACCTTTCACCAATATCAATACGCCTAATAAAGGCTCACCTTTTTCATCTTTTACAGTTCCTGAAACTTCTATGTTTTGTGCAAACATTGCAAAAAGCAACTGTAAAGAAGAAAATCCACGTAAAATAACTTTTAGCTTCATTTTTCTGTTTTTAAAAAATTAGGGCGCAAAGATAATAACAATTCGCATATTTGCAAATAAATAACGATAGGATTTTATTGCTTTTTCCGTTTTTGCAAAAGTTGTAAGCATTGGTAGCAAGGTTGTAACACGCAATAGCAATAGTAAAAAGAGGGACAATAGCTATCTACTAATTTGGTAATTTGCTAATTACGCCGTACCTTTGCCGCCTGAAACTTAAAAACAAAACACTATGGACTTTCTGCAATTAGCACAGAATCGTTATACTACTAAACATTACAGCAATAAACGCATCAGCGATAGTGATATCGCTAAACTCAAAGAGATATTACGCCTCGCCCTTCATCTATCAATTCTCAGCTGGCAATTTGTTTTTATAAGCGATGAAGCTACTAAAGAGGCTTTCGCCAAAGCGTCGTTCTATCAATGAAGAACGCGTGAAGCAAGCCAGTCATTTAGTGGTGTTTATATGGCAGATAGTGCCTTGCCTTCATTTGAGAAAAAGCTCGCTAAAGCCTCTACCGAAGCAGGCGTTGGTTTTTATCACAAAGTACAGAAACCTAAAGGTGATGTAAGTCTTTATGCATGGATGAACAACCAAGTGTATATCTCTTTAGGATTTTTCCTGAGCGCTTGTGCTTCTATGGGTATTGATAGCACCCCTATGGAAGGCATCGTCAATACTGAGTACGACCGACTTTTAAACGAACCTGAATACACTACGCTCTTTGCGGTGGCAATAGGCTATCGCGACCCTGAGGACAGCAATCAGTTGCACTTGCACCCCAAATCGCGCTTGCCTTTAGAAGACGTAGTAAAGGATTTTAAATTATGATGCAAAAACGCGAGCATACGCGCTCTTACTAAGGAAGAACTCCGGCACTTTTTGAGAGTAATGGCGACAAGGCTTTTCGCGGCAACCAAGTGTACGAATGGTTGTGGCAGAAAGGCGTGCATACTTTCGAGGCAATGACCTCACTGCCGAAAAAGCTACACGCGAGATGCTCGCTGAACACTTCAGTATCAACCACATCAAAGTAGATGTGATGCAACGCAGTAACGATGGTACCATCAAAAACGCTGTGCGCCTGCACGATGGTTTATTGGTAGAATCGGTGCTGATTCCCTACCGATACCCGCACGACAGCCTGCGTATCGAGTCAGGTGGGGTGTAGTCTCAACTGTTCGTTTTTGTGCGACAGCGCGCTTAAAACGCATGCGCAATCTTCCTGCCCGATGAGATATTCGACCAAGTGAAAGTAATCGATGAGCAGAGTCGCGCTTTCTTTGGTCGTCCGCTTTCTAACATAGTGTTTATGGGAATGGGCGAACCGCTGATGAACTACAACAATGTACTGAAGGCAATCGACAAAATCACTTCGCCTGAAGGCTTAGGGAATGTCGCCAAACGCATTACGTTATCCACTTCAGGTATCCCCAAAATTGATTAAAAGATGGCTGATGATGAGGTAAAATTCAAATTGGCAGTATCTTTGCATTCAGCCATTGGTAGTATGCGCACGTGGGTATTATGCCTTTCAATGAACAATTCCGTTAGAAGAACTACGTGACGCTTTGGCATATTGGTATCAAAAAAACTAAAAACCGCATCACCTACGAGTATGTGGTGTGGAAGGGTATCAACGACCAGAAAAAGGATGTAGAGGCGCTGATAAAAATTCTGTAAGTTTCGCCCCTTCTAAAGTGAATCTCATTGAGTACAACCCCATAGATGATGGTGATTTTTCAACAAGCCGACCCTAAAGCACTTGAACTTTTACCAAACGATGCAGGCAGCAGGCATTACTGTTACTGTACGACACTCACGCGGTAAAGATATCGATGCTGCCTGCGGACAATTAGCGAATAAGAAAGTGAAAAGTGAAGAGTGAAAAATGAAAAGTGAAGAGTGGTATAACATTTGTGTTGCATCACTTTATTGTCATAAGAATCTATCATATCCAGCTACGCCAACTCACTAACTTTACCCTGTTACCCAAAACCCTGAACATGGAAGTATTTTTAATAAAAGCGGCTCAATTAATTCTGAGTCTATCAATTTTAGTAGTCCTACACGAATTAGGACATTTTATCCCTGCTAAACTCTTCAAAACAAGAGTAGAAAAAGTTTTTCTTTTTCTTTGATGTAAAGTTTTCCCTCTTCAAAAAGAAGATAGGTGAAAACTGTATACGGCATCAGGGTGGCTACCACTGGGTGGCTATGCGAGATTGCCGGTATGATTGATGAGGTATGGACAAAGAGCAAATGGCACAACCTCCACAGCCGTGGAGTTCCGCTTCTAAACCTGCGTGGCAACGCCTTATCATTATGATAGGTGGGGTAACCGTGAATTTGCTCTTAGGATTCTTCATCTACTCAATGATTCTCTTCGCTTGAGACAAGATTACCTCAAATCCCGAAGGTGTGAAAGATGGTTTTGCCGTTACTCGCACTATGCGCACTTATGGTTTCCAAAATGGCGACATTGTAACCGCTATTGATGGCAAGCCTTTGGAGAACGTATTGAAGCCAGCAAACACATTTTTGTTGCGCGACCCCAAACAGACTTACAGTGCAAGGCATCGACGGCAATACACGTACCTCTTTCTCTCCCTGAGAACATAGGTAAAACCCTTTATTTACGCGGGTGAAACTGCTCCTTTTTAGCATCAAAACAAAAGCTATTATCGATACCGTTATAGCCCAGAAACGCCAGCAGCTAAAGCAGGCTTGCAAAAAGGCGACAAAGTTGGTAAGCATTGGCGGAGAACCTATCTACTACTTTTTCGGATGTACCTCCTGCCCTTACAATGGCTCTGATGTACTCCCGTGAGTGTGATGATAGAACGTGACGGGAGTAGCCAAAGAACTAAAATAGTCCTCGGTGAAAAGAAAAATGGGAGTTTAGCAGGACAACGAGAAAGGCGAAAGCACAGCTTTCGCATAAAAACTACTCTTTAGGAGCCGCCTTTAAAGTCACGGAACTGCTTATGGTTACAATGTATTGCGCGACTATGTTTCGCAATTTAAATTTGTATTCACTAAAAAGGAGCAAGTGAAGTAGGAGGTTTTGGCTCTATAGGCAAACTTTTCCAAGATAATTGAACTGGCTCTTTCTGGCAAATCACTGCCTTCCTCTCATCGCTTTAGCCTCATGAATATCTGCCTGTCCCTGCTTTTAGACGGCGGACACGTGGTGTTCCTCCTCTACGAAATGGTAGTAGAGCAGAGCTCCCTAATCAAAAAGTATTAGAATACGCTCAAATGGTAGGATTTGTAATCCCTCATAGCTATCTTGCTATATGCCAATGGTGAAAGCGACTTAGGTATGGAGACAATATTTAAGCTAAGATCAAAAGTGAAACACATCTACTTCATTATATTATTCTTGAGTTTTGGGGCTCTGGCAAAGCGCAGAGCCTTGAAAAAGGTACGCGCTGCCTATATTATAGCCTCCGATAGTAAAGAGAACGCTGCAGCTTTTCGCTATGAGCTGATAGCCAATGCCCTACCACCGATGTGGTGCTAAGTGCCCTATAAAAGCGAGCAAAATGATATTAGCAAAATTTGGAGGTGGTAGGCAGGCCTTGCTCAAAGAGGGCAAACCGCTGTTAGAAAACGCCCTCAAACAGCAACCTCAAAACGCTGAACTCCACCTCATACGCCTCAGTGTACAAGAACACTTTACCCTAAAGTAGTGCCTTATCGCAACAACATCACTACCGATATGATTTTATACTGCACACTACGCTCAGCAATCCCCTGAACTACAAAAACATATAGCAGGGGTTTGTAAAGAAGTCGAAAGTATTTAACGATGAGAGAGAAAAGAAAATGGACTATGAACTATTGCGCTTTTAATTCCTACTTATAACAATGCTAAAACCCTCGCTCGCGTGATTGATGGGGTGTTGCGTTATACCTCACATTAATCATAGTGTGAATGATGGCGCAAACCGATGCTACTCCTGATACACTCGCGCGTTACCCCCAACTCACTATTATTCATCTTCCCAGAACAAAGGCAAAGGCAATGCCCTGCGCATAGGCTTTAAATAAAGCCCGTGATTTAGGCTACGACTACGCCCTTTACCATTGACCCTGACGGACAACATTACCCGATGATATCCCCGTGATTTATAGCCATGCCTAGAAGCTGAAAATGAGCCTACTCTGCTGGTAGGCAGCCGCACATATGTCCCAAGATGACGTACCTAAGAAAAGTAGCTTCGGACATAAATTTTCTAACTTGGTTTCACCTCGAAACGGGGTCAATCTCCCTGATACACAATCGACATAGGTTGTATCCTTTGCAGCACTCCCTAAAGAAAATATTATACCGAAAAGTTTTGATTTGAGATAGAAATATTGAGTGCGCAGCAGTCGAATGGGTACAACTAAAAATGTACCCATACAAGTGTTGTACGACCCTGAAGAACGCGTTTCTCACTTTTCGATCCTTTCACGACTTTATGCGTATCATCGCTTTCGAAACAGCGTGTTGGTATCATCGGCTTTACTCACATCAGCCGCGTAATTTCTTTTAGAGATGCCAGAGCCTCAAACGCTTTATCAAAGAAGATATATATAGAAAGCGACAGCAGCGATAGTGTGAAAGCTAGGTTCAGTGAGCATTAGGTGTATTCTTTGGCATTGCGCCTTTTTGGGGTTTTCAAACCATACTTACTATCACTTTGGCAGTATTCTTCAATTTGAATAAAACTTTGCTTTTATCCTGCTCTCAGATGAGTATCCTGATGATACCTGTGCTTATCTTCTCTTAAAATAGGTACTTTTTGTGGAGGCACCACCTGCCGCAAAGGCGACCTCACAGCAATGGAATGCATCCAAAACAATTTGACAGCAATATTTAGTAGGAGTTTTACTTTGGCAATTAGCGCCTCATTGTTGTTAGAGGGCTGCTCACTTATGGATTGTTGAAATTTGAGAGAGATAATTTTTCTCGCTTCGTAAAAAGTAGCAGATTATAAAACCTACAAAAAGGCAACTGATGCTTATCCTCTTTTATCTTTTTACATTTGAACTTTTCTATTATAGGTTATCTAATTTAAACATATTTTTCATAACCATTCATAACTAATATCGCCCTGTCAATGCACGTTGGGAGCTTGTACTGAGAATAAAAAGAACTCAAAAGAAAGTGACAAAATAATTCAAAATAAAACAATGATAGCAAAAGAATATATCCCTATTTATATTGTATTAATAGTTCTTACACTTTTTATATAAAAGGGATAAAAGAAAGAAGAAAAATGATGACAACCCAATGAATATAGCAAGGGTACTGATTCATTCATGCTAATAATAATACTACTTTTGCATTAATTATATTATCTAGTAAATAATAGGGCTATATTCCAGATGGGTAATGTTCCGCAATAGGGTGCAGATATATAGAGAAAATTAATTTTACTATGAATATACAAAGGGAAAATGGAATTGATGAAGTGAATTGAAGCTTTCAGAATGCTGAATATGAGTCTTGATCAATTTGTTGAGACTCACAACACTCAATGGAGAGTGGATTTAGACTTTGAGGTGAATGAGAGCACAGAAACATTATTATAGATATGAATCACAAAGAAGATGTTCAATACAATTATTCAGCTTTGTAAAAATTCAATATTAGGAAATATATATTGTTCTATCCTTATCATCTTATGACAATGGAGGTTTTAGCTTTCCTTCATGCATATTATGTATTTGGATAAAAGAAATGCAGGAAATAGAATTGAATTTTCATTTGTGGTATGTTGATAATGAATTAAATATGCTAAACGTGTTTAAACACAAAGGTACTAATTTTCGGGAACTTTATTTTATTTAAAAGTTTAAAACATATAGCTTTGCATATTGGAATATGTATGAATGAGTTTGTGAAGTTAATAGAATATTGTATTCAGGGTTCGATTCTTCACATAATTCGTAATTTATTTATAGTCAACATGACCTAATTTCTAGAAAATAGTATTTATAAAAAAAACTAAAAAGGATTTATGAGCATTAGATTGTATAAGAATATTTTATTGTTCTTATTTTTATAGGTTAATACATCGGCTTGCATTTCTGCTGATACAGCAAAACTGTGGAGGTAAGACAATGGGAAATGGGTGATAATCACTGAGGCAAAAGGATGGTTAGAGACTGTTTACACTAAATGGAAACCTATAGCTGGAGCTGATGGTTATAATGTTTATGTGAAAGGTGGGCAACATGCTGATTATAGCAAGGTTGATGCCGAGTTGATACGCTTATATAATGGCTATGTACGAGTTGATATTCCAGGATTTAAAGCTGGTACTTATTCTCTGAAAATCGTAGCTAAAAGTTGGGAAGAAACCGAATCAGGTGAGGTAACAGGGCTGAAAGTCTTGAATTATCTACGTGAGGGCTTTGCTCATAAGAATTATTCGGGTGTAGGTGCTTATAATGATGATGGTACATTGAAGTCTGGTGCGGTTGTTATTATGTAAATGATAAAAGACAATGCTAAAACAGTCAGTGCTCGTTTAGGTGGGCTGGTTCACAGGTCTTCAGGCTGTTCTCAACGCTTATGAAGGTAGTATCACCACACCATTGTCTGTAGAATCTTAGGTTTGCTTAGAAATAGTGATACTGATGCTTTTGGAAGCAGTACAGAAGGTATACAGATTAAGGAAATGAGCGAATAGTGGATGAATATTACCATTGAAGGGTGGTGAGGATGCTGAAGAGCTATCTATGGTTTTGGCTTTTAGTAAGGAATGCTAGGTGTTGAATTTCGCAATTTGAGGTATCATGCGAGCTATGGACGATGGTGTGTCACTTGACACAAATGGTCTAATATATGGGTTTCTGTCCATGGATTTATTCTGCAGGCGAGCGGTGGAGATCATATTAAGGAATGGTTCTATTGATGTGAAGACGGACAGTTTGTCACAATAGTTAGCTTCTGTATCATTTCTGGGACACAGGAAAGACAAGTATGTGTGGTATGAATAAAAGAAACGGGTCTGTTATCACTTATCACCACAACTGGTTTTGATCATAGTGACTCTCGTCATGCACGTGTTCGTACGATTAGCGTTCATTTGTGGAATAACTTCTGGTTGTGCAAAATATGGAATTGGTGCAACGATGGGTTGCAGTGTTTTCTCCAGAAAATAACTATTTTCGTGCTACAAAGAATCCTATCTTGATATCAAAGCAGGAAGTGATGAAAAGGTGTAGCAAATTCTCTGGTGAGCTTGGGTATGGTGAAAAGAGTATGGAAGTTTTATTTACAGAGAAGGGATCGAAATGCTTACCTCCAATTAGCTATGCAGATATTAACAGCAGCTTTGATTTTTATCATGCTATTCGTAATGAAAAAGTACCGGCCTCTCATTAAAACGCGCTATGGTGCGATACCTATAACAACTTTTGATACAAATACTGCACTAATGTATTCGTATAACCCAGATCCTTCTCTTGTTCCTTCTCAAGTCCTGGGGTTATGGAGCAGGACGTTTGAATCATGGCTCTCTTTGCAGTTTACGATTTAACAATGCTATCGAAGATACAATTCTACTCCTATACCAGCATTGGAGCCTTATTGATGCTTATTCAGTCAAGTAGTTTGGTAAAGAAGAGCTATATGTTTGTGGCTTGAAAAGTATACTGATAGGGGTTGTAAGAATTATGTTTACATTTTATTTTCGTCAACCTTGTGGTCTTGGAATGTATATAATAAACGTATTTAAACGTTTTTCGGCTTTAGAGATAAACCTAATAGGAGCATTCGATTTCCATCAAGAAAATAAACATCTAGTTTGCCTCCTTCATTAAAAATAAATCTTTTTTCTACACTTAAAAGCTAATAATCCAAAAGTAGTTATTATCTTTACCCAAAGTTCCTGAATTTTGGTGTTCTTTTTCAAATGGGCAAAAGCATCTCAACGCAATAAATGTAATAATCACTATAACAGGTTGTTACAAAATCACTGAGATAACTGGAAGCCTTTCCAGCAAAGTTTTCAGAGTTGGACAAAGATGAGTCTCTAAATCATTACCTATTCATTTGACTGAATTAATTGTAATAGACTATATTTCAGTGTTTGCGTTTGTTTTCATATTGTGGGGTAACTCGTTTATTCTAATTTTGCTTCAATAAACAGAGTATTCTGAAACAGAACAGAAAATCAACGTTTAAGGTGCTCTTTACACCTCAAAGAACGCACCCAAGAAGAATAGCAAGGTCATATGTGCAGAATTACCATTGATGGCAAACAAGCACAGTTTAGCACTAATAGGAAGTACTCCCTGATAAATGGGACTTAAAGTTCGGACGTGTCTGGTAAAGCTGATGAGCACTAAAGATAAACCCTCAAATTAGATGAGGTTCATCCCCCGTTGCAATCGCTTTATGATGAACTGATAAAAGCACGATAATTTTGTAACTGTAGCAAACTCAAAAATACCTTTTTGGGCTTTGATGTAACGGAAGAAACGCTACTCTCTTTCTACAAAAAGTTTTTGAAAGACTTTACCAAGATGTATGAAAAGGCACTCGAGCACTCAGCACACTTAAATCATATCGCGCCTTGTTTATAACCATCTTAGAAACTTCATCTCCTACAAACTGGATATCACTTTTAGAGAGAGCTTACAGAGGAGTTTATGTGATTTTGATTATTACCTGAGATAAATATCGGCATAAGTCTTGACGTATGTTTGCCGCTTAAAGATGACTTCAATGGCAGTGGGATCAAGGGTTGATATACAAAGACCCAGGAATTTCCACATTACAATGCAGGAGACTGATAGGCTATTTAGTCAGGAAGAAATTGAAAATACATCGCTTACGAGCCTAAGAATAAGCGTATTGAACTCACTCGTGATATGTTTGTTTTTAGTTGCTTTACAGGTTTTGCTTTCATGGTGTGCAACAGCTTAAAGACCCATATACAAACCTTTTGATGGGAATATGTGGATTATCAAACACAGACAAAGACTAATACTGCCTCTAATGTGCGTTTGTTAGAAGTCGCTCAAAATATTATCAAAGTATGAGGACTGACTAAAGATGATTATTTATTTTCGAATCTGCGTACTACCTGTAATACCATTTTGCAGCCATTACTGGCTGATTGTGGGAGTGTAATATAAGCCTCATATCTTTTCACTGGGCAAGACATACCTTTGGGACACTTTTTGGCAACAGAAGGTATCCCATTGGAGAAATGTAGCAAGATGATGGGACACAAAGATTTGCGTACCCAGATTTATCTTAAGATAACGAACAATAAAATCGATACTTAAGGATGTAGATCTAATCGTCCAGAAATTGACCAATTCACTGAATGACACAGCAAGTATAAATGTTGCTGAACTTAATAGCTATTTTAAGCCTACATAGAGAGCATTTCTCTGTGGCTTTTATTTCTATGATATTAGTATAAAATCTTATTTTAGAAATAACTGCTTGTAAATTTGCTTAACGAGAACAAAGTTACCTACGTGTTTTGATTCGGCGCAAGGTCAAGCCTTCGGTTGTATAAAAATCTCACCATTACTTCGCGCGGTCGCTGCGCTTCATTTAGGTATTTTTCTGGTCAAACCTTGACGCCGCTAAAACTACAGTCGCTTGCTCTTGTAAACGTCAAGTTCCATAAGCGGCTTTTCTGTAAAAAAAAATAATATGCGGAGAGAGGGCATAGATAAGTACATTGCCAACTAACGTATGTTCGTACGCACTTACGTGCGTTAGTACATTATATCTTTCGTTCGTAAGTACATACGTTCCACGCACTTACGTATATTGGATTCGTATGCGTATAATAGTACGATTATTACATACATACATTCGCACACTTACATGCGTTGGTACGTACGAGCGTTCTAACGTTACAACGTTGTAACGTTAGAACAGATTAATATCTATAATCAATAAGTTAATAAAATAAAAAGACACTCAAAACACAATGTTTGACATAAAGCAAAAATCCTTGTTTTGGGGTAAAAATACCGCTAGTATGTAGATGAGTGCGCTGCTGTGGCGCAGTTTGTGAAGCTAGCAATATGGCCCGGGGCTATGTTCTGATCACCCGATGGTAACAAGTTGTGTTTGAGCGGCAGGCACTTTCGGCAACAAAACTGCACCAATAATGCAAGGAAGCGCAGATGTAGCACTCCAAGTCGTAGGAAAAGGCTCTTAACGTTTATAATATTGTATCCCAATTCTTAAGAAAGAACTTAGTGGATTGGGAACTTTTGAAGGTATTAAAAGATAAGAAAAATCTAATTGAATACTATTAAGGCTAAAAGCCCCGTGCCTATAGTTGGTACTACATCCTTTTAAGTTCACTTTCTGTGAAATAACCTGTGCGTGGGAGAAAGTATTTTCAAAATTATACGATACTCAAAGGATAGAGAAACCTCTTGGAGTTCTCTGTATCCCTACCTTGTGCATCTGTAAAGAGGCTAATGTGCCCTCTAAGAAAGTCTTATGCTGCTCACCTGTCCTTTTGAGGGGAGGGTACTAAGGTTTATTCGCTGTGAGCAGTGATAAAGCATTGCTTTGATCAATATGTAAATGATAGCCACCCACTATTCTTAGGTTAGTGGAATGAAGAACTCTTGTCCGGTTTATCGTATTTTAACTTTGTCCTAAATTAGAGTTGAAACCTAAAGTATAACTCCCGATATAATCACTGATAAGATGTTCTTTTTGAGGTGTAATAACCACAGATGTCAAAAGGCAATCCCATTAGCGACACTACGGTCATCGGTCGGGAGCTGTAAGGCAGGGCGCGCTGTAGCGGGCAGTAACCCCCCTTAACAAAGTGCTCACTGGCGTGGAGTTCTAAGAAAATTCAGCAAACTCTGTGGGCGGTAATTGCCCCAGCCAAAGGTTTTGATTGCCATAGTTCTGATTAGGCTCTACTTTTCACCACAAAATAAGTAAATGAGCAACCCAAGCACTACGCCTATATTTTTGTAATAGGATTGTATTACCTAAGAAAATATCTTTGTAATTGAGCTCAGATAAGGCGTGTAAGTAGCTATAGCAGATGTGTTTTTCTGCAAATAGATACTTAGATGGAGGTTCACTTCTGAGAAAAGCATCAGCTGAAGAAGCAACGCCTATATCCCTATCCCAGAGGGCGATGGGGTCGGTGAAAATAAGCAAAAAGGAAAGGCGGTAGTAATAGCAGGACTCTCTTGAGAGAACCCTGCAGTGATATATAGAGAATACGCTAGGAGTATAGCTCTGCTTGCGTCATACCTTACCATTTTTGTATTGTATTCCTTCAGATGTTTTGTTTCCCGGTAGGGCCCATATCGCATTGAAGATTTTATAATCTTTTCTTATAGATTTAGTCAGATCTTAGAAAATGATTTGCTCCATTCGGTTGCAGGATATTCCTCTATCTGGACGCTTCAGCCCAGCTACTCGATTTTCTATGTCTTTATAATCATTCACATAAGCAAAAGATATATCATATATGTATGGGGAAAAACTCTAATACAAATGCATATTATTTCGTACACTTGTAAGATAATAATTATCAATAGATATAGCTTTTTAGGCACAAGCCTCATATTCTTGCACATCGTGGTTTTTGATGAGTAAATCTACCATCAATAGGCAACTGTGAGTAGAGTATTGGTTTATATCTTCCGAGAATAAGCATCGTCTACAGCAGCTTCTACAATTGATAAAGGGCTGATTTCCTGTGTAAGCGGTCTCTTACTAAATCCATCCTCTTCAAAAGGCTCACCTTTTTAATCATATATAAGAGATTTTACTCTTGGAGATATATTTTCAAATTGGTGATCATCTACCTTGACAGCTGCAATTTTTCAGAGAAAAGTCCTATGTTTGCTACTTGCAAAAAGCATAGATCGGAACGATTGATTTCTCCTTCTTTAGATAGTCTCTTCAGCTTTTTCTTTTGAGCAATCTCACAATCATTGCCTTCGGAGGTTTCTTTAATATTGATGTTCCTCTGGCTCTTGTTCTTTTGGTTGTGGCTCTTTCTCTGCCTTTCTGACAGCTTATAATACTCATTTTGATAGGCTTCAGAGGTTTTAATCTCTGGCATTGTATAGCCACTTTCATTAGTGGTAGAAATCGTAGACAAATGAGGTGTGCTTTGTTGCTATCGCTCTGGGTAATGTGCACCTCTGTCTCCCAATTAGGAATATCAAATGAGATAATCCACGATCATGATTCACAGAGCTTGATATGAGCACTTTTATCCTCTTCCTCTTTGAAGAAATATTTCTTGGTCTACCACAGGGTAAGCATACTCTCAATGTTCTGCAAAGGAATATGGTTAAGCATCGCCTGTGGTGAAGGTTCTTACTTCTATTTCGCTACTATTTGTCCGATTCTCCATTATAGGGCCGGAAGATGCCATTTTCTTGTGTTTTGAAAGCTCACTTCATACCTAAGCTGTAAGATGTATTAGGAGGGAGTATGTCAGTGAACACAAAATTAGGCACGGTCTTTAGCACTGAGACCAATCTATATACAGCAACTGCTTGTCCTTTATCATCGACTACCCCAAACTTTTCTAAGATGATTTTGTAGGTTGTCTTACCATTGTCATCGGGTATCACAATAGACTCGATTGACTTTTCTATTGAGAAGGTAGCTTTGTGAGGTAAGTAAATACATCTACCTTTTCCGAGTTGTTCTTAGGGCTTACATCAGTGATAATTTTCATTCCATCCATCACAGAGCTGTTAGCAAATTCACATTGTTCTCCAAGAGTTTACCAGGATTAAAACGCTTCCCTTTGATAAAGTCCCCCAAGATGTTCATATTCCCAGCTACATGCCACGCATCCAAAAAGGATTGGAAGTTTTGCTTGCATCAACACTGCTGCTGAGCCTTGAGATAATTGGCACTATCTACGAACAAAAGCAACTTGATGCGTACTCCTAACTCCCCTTGCAAGTAAGCGTAAGACTGACCATTGGCGCTACCAACCATTGATACCAACTTGCTGACCTGTATTTTTACAAGCAGCCTCGTCCCTTGGAGCATTAGGTCAAATCCAGCTGCTTTAAAACGCATAGAAAAATAAGGAATGCTAAATCACGTGTATCTATACTTAGGTTGGATCCGAATGCTGTACCACCTGCACTATAGGGTGTTCACCATCACGCATATAGTTGAGGTTCATTTATACTCCTCACCAAGTATTTGTGCTACTTCTACAGGAGGTGGAGGTGAGCCTGGTAGTTGTGTGCCAGCTATAAAGAAATGGAGCCTGTTTAGTAGAAATGCTCCCTACACCTAATTTTCTACCTGCTCTGTCATCCAGGTGTCCCAATATAGAGATGCCAATCTTTAGGGTCTTTGTGGAACACTGCCCAAGCAGCACGACCATTTTCCCCCAATCCAGCTATAAAAGCCGCCATTGATATAAGTGTCCAAAGTACCGTGAGTACTGTTGTTTTCAATATCAAACTGAATTGCTGCTTTGAATTGTATCCACAGCACTATTGTCATTTGAAGAAGCACCGTCTCTGCCATTGGTAAGAAACGCCTTTGGAAACTACTTTCGAGTTATCGGGGTTGGTCTCTAAACGCAAGAAAGCAGCTTTGCTCTCCCAATGACGTATTGACTTTTGACACTAGATTAGAAACTTTGGTCTCAGCCGCACCCATCGGCCAACACATTTCTTGCCACAGATAGAAGCATAATCCCGACCCCTCGCTGGTTGAAACGCATTTCAAAAGCAGCTTCTCCATTGAATACTTTATCAGGAAATCCTGTAGCAAAGCTCACTAAGGCTTTTAACCCTAAAACCAGCTTTGGGGGTCAGGCTCCTCCAGAGTAAGTCCTGTAGGAGAGAACTCAGAGGAGAAGCAAGTCGGCACGCCTCATTTTATAGTAAGCACCCCCACCAAAACCATTGATACAAGATAGCCGTGGAGAGTTTGGCACTCAGCATCACAAATACCAATACCTAAACTCTTTTCTTCCAAAAATAGCTTTAGCTTTCAAGCATCAAAACCCTCCATTAACAGAAACTTGTAAATCCGCATTAAATCCATTGCCATAAACAGGATGATTCTCTAAAGGTCTAATCTGTCCCCTCATAGTAAACCCACTGAATTTGGTGTCTATTTTGATTGCTGATACATCCAAGCCTTTGAACTGCGAATTTGCGCGAGCACTTTCTGTAGAGAGTTCTCCCAAAATACCGCCTAGCCCTCGTGCAGCAAACTCACACTTTGTCCATTAGGTTTAGGGCCTAAGTCAAAGTAGAGTTGCTTGCTTATCATTGGCTTTCACCTCAAAAACGTTTGATGCTTACAGGAAAGTCGCCAAAGGAGATGTCGCCTTTGTAGCTCATATATTTCTACTTGCTTATCGTGGAGATACACAGTCTGCAAGGTTAGGTTCTCGAAGGTAATACCCTTAAAAGTCTAGGGTTTTCTTTAGCGAGTGTACCTGTTGTAGCTTCGTTGTGGCTTCATGATTGGCGGCAAAGTCAATGCGTCCGTGTAGGTTGGCTGGTAGAAATGCCCTTCGGCTACGCGGAGTTCTAGCACTGCATTCTCAAAAAGTTGAGCTTTGCTTTCCATATATCAAAAGGCAATGGTGTCCCTATGGTCTGCACACGGCTTATAGTCGCCTTCGGAAATCAGCCCTTCATAGTTTAGCCTAACTAACACCAGGTTGTTTTTCCTTTTGCATCATTTGGACACGCAGCGCTTTGATCTCACCTCTGGGTTGTGCTACAGCACGATTGGTTTCTATCTGCGCGATAGATAGTCTAAGGAGTACGCTGCAGGCGTTTTTCCTTGTCGGTAATTCACTTCGTGTGAGGGTAAAGCACATTTTCAGCAGAAGCGCCTGCGAGCCCGTACTGTATCAGTGATCCGGCCACAGATCGCGCCTGCCGTACACGCTCGTAGCGGCTTTCTGTTTTAGCTCGCGGGTAGTCCTCTCTCAAAGCTTATCATGCATAGATACCACTTTCCGCATGGGTCTTCTGAGGGGAGTAAGCTGGTCCTTTCTTTTGGTAGGATGAGAACTTTACAGCATCATCGTTTTTGAGGTCGCTCAGTCAAGGACGGCGTCTTTACCAGGGGTGAGTGCCTTCGTGAGTCCTGTCCGTTTGCTTTTTGCCAGCACAAGCTCTAAGGAGACTTTGCCACTATCGATGTTCACAGGACAGCGGCTTCTATATTAAAAAGCCCACGTACGCGGTTGGGGGCACTCATCTGTCGCCCATTGAGAGAGACACCATAGATGCTCTTTTTGTTTACCTCATTGACTGCTTAGCATTTTCAAGCAGAATAAGGTTACGAGAGAACTCTACAGCCCCTGAGAGTTTTAGTTTTTGAAGCCATCGCAGTCCTATCTCCGGCGTAGTGAGGATCTGCAGTCCTGTGGACATATCAAAGCCGCCGTAAGGCTGAGTTGCCAAGTGTCATATTGATGGGGAATGAGAATGTCCCCAGCAATTGCGAGCTTTGCTCTCCGATAATACCGCCTTGCTTGGAGGTTTTATGGATTAGCTGCTCGAGGAATATGGTGATATGGGGCGACCATCATCTCCACTTTGCGAGTATATCACACCTTGCAAATACTTCTACCTCAGTGTATCCTTCGTGGAAAAACAGCCTTGCGTGATACCAATAACGCCCGTGGCATTGGCACATGTCTGCTGGGTTTGATGCCACAGGTGAGCGATGCCAGCTCCTTCATTGAGGATGCAGTTCTGAGTTCCTCATTCTCAATGGTTTTGCATAGTGCCTAACGCCTGTACCTTTTAGGGCGTCTGTTGCCTTGTGGAGCTGCGGGAGCTACTACAGTAGAGTAGAAGGGTATGTAAAGACGGGTTTTCATGAGGAGTTTTTGTGTTGGATATTTTTGCAAATATACTGAATTATTCTTTCAAAAGATGTGTAAACTATTATCTCTGAGGACAATGCAGATATAACCTGTTTTGACATGTTTTAAATTGTTTGGTGAGGTATCAAAGAAGCTGTTTTCATATATTTGCACTCCTGAAAGTGATGTATTATGGAGATTAACTTCAAAGGACAAAAGCCTCTTGGCGGTTTACTGAACGCTTTAAAACAGACTTAGATGAAGGCGAAGGAAGAGCTAGGCTTCTTTAAAGTGGGAAAGATGGATATTGCTGTCACCAAATGTGGTCATATACCAAGTTACGAAAAGATTTTTCACGTGCCTGTAATATCTGTGGAGAATACAGGAAAGTCCTACTATGAACACTATTTCACAGACTAAATTTGGGTTACGTAAAGAAAAGCATATATATGTTTGAAGTAACCGCTTCACAACTAAAAAGGTTATCAGCCTCACTAGGTTGCTCGTCGTTATGAAATTAGTCGTCCAGACTGCATTATTTTGTGCAAAAGTCCGTCAGCTATGAAATCCAGTGAGTCTGAAAGGTAGGATGGCAAAGTGCAAGTTGATGAATTTTACCATGGGAGGAAAAGACAAGGAGAAAACAAGGTAGAAGTTATGACGCAAAGAGAAAAGAAAGTTCTTTGTTGCGGTACAACAATGTGAGCCGAGGTAAGGATAAACGTGTGCAGCCATTTAAAATTCCTGACTATTCCTCAAAAGTCATTACGAACAATGATAAACACCACATTGATAAGATGAAAGCAGCATCTAACGACTGATGAATGGAAAGGCTACTGAACCTATAAAGGACTATAATATAAACTCAAAAACCAGTAGTGACGGAAAAGGAATTTTCCTACATTACACAAAAGTAGTACGCTATAGTAAAATCTTAGGATAAGAAGGCTACTGTATTCTTGGGTTTCAGAGTTTAATATAGACCGCATGTTAGCTGAGTATAGTTTAGAATCCAATCGCTCTAAAGCACAAGACCTGTCTTTAACAGTTTAATAAAAGAATGCTTGAAGAGCCTCAACTTTTTCCAACCTCTGTTAATATGCCGACTAACTTGACACCTCAAAATCATCAAACTCTATTCTTCTTTTTCATGAAATATCGTAGGTAACCTCACTGTATCTAACACCAAACATTTTATCCTCATAAAACTGAGTTTCTATCAGCATTTTCATAAGTATCTACTTTGTGTATCCATTCGCAATCTCTGTTTCTGGATTCAATAGCAATGATAAGCTATCTCCAGCATCATGCGCAAGTACCATAAAAACCATTGTGGTGTACTACCCTACTTGCCCAGCGGTACCCGTGGCTCCCTATCTCCATACTCAAAGGTCAGGTAAACGATGACGATCGCGTGAATCCATCATAGCCACTCTCTTCTCCTGTATCCCTAAGTTTATCTTATACAAAAGAAAGGCTGGTACACACATAACCTATAGTGCAAAGCAATCTCCAATTGTGCGAGCATAACTATCTGTTTTTCCAAATTAAAGAACCATCAGCTTGTTTTTAGCAAACGAGTGCCAAACGTAGTTACTACAATAAAAGTAGTCTTTACTGGGCATATATTTCTTGTATGTTGTAATTTGATTATTTTTACTGTCTTCCTCATTGACAATGATCTCGCATCTCTGCCATGAGAAAATCTTTATATAAAAATAGAAAATCCTCTGTTGAGCAAGATTAAATCAGTGGACCTCTGGCCATAACCTAGTTGTCCCGCTGTATCTTTTATATTTTCTAGCAATTTGATAATTTATCCGAAACGGACATAATATGTAACTCTAAACTAAAGGTCCGTGATAAATTTCCTTATGAGTATATACTTACTATGATTTGCTATAATAATAAAGTATTTACTACAATTATAAAGAAGGTACGCATGATAGCGTATCAACATTAACCCCTTTTATGCATCATCAACAACAAGATCATTTATAACATACTCAATCCACCTCCATAGTTATCGCCCAACTTTGCAGTCAGAATGAAATGTATGTATATCGTAGCTTACACACAAAGGACTACAATCTCATCTCTCTAAAATAAATAGCTTATCTTTGTATATCTCAAAATAATGAGCTTTGCATTCTAACTTTCTTTAGTATTGAACATAACTATTCAACTATTTCCAAATATTTCATTTGAAAACTTTATCATCTTCCTGGTTGTCTTTGAAGAAATTCGATTCTGTTTTCTTTATTGATAACTTTGCTTCATTTTTAAAGAGTACTTGATCTAACGAAATGTTTCCTAACTCCTCAATGGGTTTTCCATCAGCTTTTCTTTAATGCTCTGCAAAACGCCATTTTTAAAGTTAATCTATCAGCTATCCATATTAGCAGTTTTCTGAAAATCACTGTATATCATACGAGATTATCCATTTTTATGAAAGTCTCTTTGATAAATTGATTTTTGATAGTCTCAGGGGTAGAAATTTTTCCCCCAGTGATTTAGGATTCTTAATAAACCTCTGTCCTTTTTCCATTCTACTTGGGATATCGTAAATACGCGTTAAATTATTTGATAAGTTACTTACTTCTGAGCTTAAGAATATTACAACTATCCATTTTGCAGCATACTGCTGACGGGAATGCCTCACTGCAAAGCTTTTTGCCATAAGTAGCCATGTCTTCTACTACCTGTATCAAAACCGGGCACTTCTGCTAACTTCTCTAACTTTTTGCAGCATCAAATCCTTTCAAGAAAGTTTTCAACATGCTCAGGGTTTTAACATTGCACTTATTGCTACTTTTTGAGCTTGATGTGACAAAAATAAATCTGCATCTGCTGTTTTCCATAAATATACAAACTTCCACCCACTATCTGATACAAACATCTTGTTCTCCTCAAAATTCTATCACGCATATAAGTACCTAATAGGTCCAAATCCATATACGTTTTCTGTTTGTGCATCAGAGCACTAATTGCATAGTACCCACACTTCTAAACGTACGCCGTGAAAGGGCGTACCCTCCGTGAGTGAGGAGAGTCCACTAATAGCATTATACTCTTTGCACAATCATGCAGCATTTTCAATGCGAATAGCTTCCAATAGTCTTCCTTTTTCAATATCAATCTCCATATGAGTGATTCTTCACATAACAACCATAGGCTCTATTCTCGATAGATGGCTCCAGTAGCCGACGGGAAGTTGTAGAGAATGAGACAAGCATCACCTGTTTGTAAATCTGTTGCAATATAAATACTGCTGCGTCAGTACAATCACTACGAAGATCTTTATAATGATAAACTTCTCTTATTTTTCTCCTTCTTCCTCTGTACCATCCCATTCAGTATACTGTGTCAATTTGATGATTCTTTTGCCAAAAGAAAATCTGTTTGAGTAATTAACAAATAAATGTTTCTTTTTGTAAGTATATAATCCTCACATCATAATTTTTATAAAACCTTTTATTTCATTTTTGTTCAACCTCTTTTTTCCTATTACTAATCATATATACAGTTGTTATCTACTACGATAAATTGTAATATAAATTATTATATATATATGGTGTCCAGGCAATATCGACTAACTTAAAACATCAATATTATTGTTTATTCTCTGTTAATTTTGTGTAAAATCCTCATGTAGGATGGTAACATAAATTATCAACAAGACAAGACTGGATTGTCAATTTTGTTCTGAGTAAAAGCCAGTGACTTCTTTTAGATGATTTTCAACTTTAATTTTGCCTTCAAGTGATTTTTGGACATATTTAACATATTTTCATTTATGAAACTACCTATGCCTTTCTTTATTTCAATCTTTTATAACTATTCTACTACTTCAAATATTTTGGTTAAGATTTTATGGCATCATTTAATTTATTCAATATATCTTTTGATGTTTTAATATCCTCAAAGGTGTTACTTAACTTTTAACTATGTCCTCATGTAAACCATCTCTCCAACTCCTCAATTGGTTTCCATAGCTTTTCTAGGAGTGCTAATAATTTTACTCTTTGAAATTTGCTTTGGTTGCCCTGAGGTTGTATTCTGTCTGTTTAATTCATCAAGATTTTAATGTTTTGCAGGTCTTTAATAAACTGGTTTTTAATAGTTGAAGGATACCATTTTGCCCAGTTTTCATCGTATTTAGTAATCTTACCTCCATATTCAACAATTGCATCATACACACGTGCTACTTCTTTACCTGTGGCATCTATGATAATTGAGGTACCTCAAAGGCGCAGAGAACTTTGAGATTGTCTATTCTTTTGCAAATATTCTAACTGGAACTTACCTCCTGCAAACTTTTTTTACCATAGGCATATCTTCTACTTTGCTCAGCCAGAGTACTTCTGCTAACTACTAATTTTTAACATCAAACCCTTTAGAAAAGTTTTCAACATATTCAAGGGTTTTTGCTTGTTGTACTTATTCTTTCTTGCGGGCTTGATATGATAAAATAAATCTACATCTTCTTTTCTTAATATACAAACTTCCCCACTATCTGATACAAACATCTTGTTCTCGTAAGGTCTATTTTTCCACCATATAAGTGCCTAATAGGTCAATCCATACGTTTTTCTGTTTGTGCGTCAAGGCACTATTAGCATAAATACCTGGCGCGCACCGTGAAAGACATGCCCCTCGTGAAATTTAAAGGAAGTCATAATAACATTATACTCTTTTGCAGCAGTAGCATTTTCAATACGAATAAACTTCAATAGTTTTCCTTTTCAATATCTACCTCCATATAGTGGTAACCATAACAGCCATAGGCCTTGTCGCCTACAATAGATAACTCCATTAATCCTGCAGGAAGTTGTAGAGATAAATAATATCACCTGTTTGTGGGTCTATCCGCAAAATAAACATCTGTGTTAGCACAATCACCAAATCTTATAATGATAAACTTCTCTTATTTTCCTTCTTCCTCTGTACCATCCCATTCAGTATGCTGTGTCAATTTTGATCTTTGCCAAGAAGAGTGAAGCTCTGTTTTAATACACTATATATATTGTGTTTGTAATAATGTAGTTATCTGTGCTAGTTTAGGATAACCAATATGGTTTTTAATTATTTTTGACAATGTTTCCCTTCTTGAAAGCAAATCATTATATATATACGTGGTTATTATCACAATAATAATTTTCATTTTCTTATAATAATTATCCATAGATCATATAAGATTTCATCTATTTTGATTTTTATTTTGATTTTAAATTAACTTAAAAGGTAGAATCTTCATCTCTTGAAATAGATTAAGTGTCTCCATAGATACTATAATAATTTACTTTTTTTCTTCTGAAATGAAGATAAACCTCAGACTCATCCTCCAATACTACAAACATAATCTATATTCTTAGATTTAAAATATAACACCATTACTGAAGTTAAATAATCTATTTTATCTTTATCAGTATTATTTTTTTTTTTTTTATACATAACCTATTCTACTATTTCAAATATTTGGTTTAGAAGTGTCAAAGTATTTTCCATATATTTGCACTCTGTGAAATTAATGTATTATGGAATTATTCAAGGACAAAACCTCTTAGAGTTTACTGAACGCTTTAAAACAGACTTAGTAATAATGGAAAAGGAATTTCCTACATTACACAAATAATACACCAAGTAAATCTTGGATAAGGGTATATATTCTTGGTTTCAGAGTTAACTCCTAGACCGCTATTTAACTGAGTATAGTTTTAAGAGATCAATCGCTCTGGAGCAAAGAGACTATCTTTAACAGTTTAATAAAAGAATGGCGAAAGAGAACCCTGTTGCAACCTCTGTTAATATACCGTTAACTTGACACCTCAAAATATTTAAATAATAAAAATCTTATTCCTCTTTTTTCATAAATATGTAGGTAACCTCCACTGTATCTGACACAAACTTGTTTAATACTCATAAAACTGAATTTCATCAGCTTTTTTCATAGTATCTACTTTGTGTATCCATTCATATCTCCTGTTTCTGGATTAATAACGATAGCTTCCTCTCCAGCATCGTACACCAAGTACCATAAAAACCATTATTGGTATACCTATGCCCAACGGGCCAGTGGCTCCCTATCTCCATACTCAAAATCAGAGTAAACGATCGTGAATCCATCCGCATACTCTCTTCTCCTGTATCTAAATTTATCTTATACAAAGAAGGCTGGTACCACCGCAACCTATAATGCCAACAATCTCCATTGTGCCGAGCATAACTATCTGTTTTCAAATTAAAGAACCATCAACTTGTTTAAGCAAACAGTGCCAAACGGTGCAATAAAAGTGTCTTTTATAGGCATATATTTCTTGTATTTGTAATTGATTATTTCCTGATCTTCCTCATTAAAAATATCTCGTATATTTTCTGCCAAAGAAATCAGTTTTATATATATGTATATATGTATGTTTGTAGGTATTTACCTGCAACGATATGATTATCTGTATTTAATTTTATAAAACCTTTTATTTCATTTTACATTTTCCAACCTCTTTTCTATTACTAAATCATATATACAGTTGTTGTCTATTTCTGATAAATTATAATATAAATATATATGTTTGGAGTATCAGAGAAGTGTCTCAGATAGTATCCAATATTATTGGTTGGTATTATCTAATTTTGTATTCTTGTAAATCTTCATCATAAGGGATGAATAACGCCATTATCTCAACAAGGCAAAGATCGTTTTGTCCAATTTTGTTCTGAAGTAAAATGACTTCTTTTAGATGATTTTCAACTTTAATTTTGCCTTCAAGTGATACTGGACATATTTAACATATTTTTCATTTATATAAACTACTAATGCCTTTCTTTATTTCAAAATCTTTTTATACATAACTTATTACTATTTCAAATATTTGGTTAAGATTTTATCATCATTTAATTTATTTAATATATCTTTTGATGTTTTAATACCCTCTCCAAAAGATATTTTCTTTTTTAACATATACCTCATTTTAATCTCTCCAACTCCTCAATGGGTTTCCATCCAGCTTTCTTTAATGTGTAAAACCCATTTTTCAGGTTGATATATCAACTATATTAGCAGTTTTTCTGAAAATCCACTGTATCTTGAATTATTTATTTTGTAGGTGCTTTTTAAGGTGATTTTAATCGACCAGAGTGGGTACTACGAGTTACTAGCTCACAAGTTCTTGACTTTTCCTTCCTCAAAACTGCAGATATCATCATACATGGTTAAATTATTTGATAAGTTACTAACCTCAAACTTCAACGCTTACATGATCTAAAAGTTTTCCATATTCTAACGAAATTTACCTCCTGCAAACTTTACCATAAGTAGCCATATCTTCTACTACTTTGTCAAAACAGGTGCTTCTGCTAATTTTTTTAACTTTTGGCATCAAATCGCTTTAAAAGTTTTCAACATATTCAAGGGTTTAGCATTGTACTTATTGCTACTTTTAGGCTTGATATGAGTGTGCTTACTTTTGGGGGAATGCTACTACTTTGCCTTCTGCTGCCTGGCTTAATACCTCTTCAGGTATGCGATTTTTAAAACAAGTTTTTGCCTTCTTTTTGTAAGGGTTACAAAAATGCCAGCCTCCACTCTTGCTATTGCTTTTACGGGTTGTGATCTTTTCTCTGTTACTACCGTTAAGACAATAAAACATATCAAGCAAGTGTTCTACTCCTTTTCCTCCCTCAAAATCTTTGCCATCTATCAGTATTTGAATATATAGGCAATATAACATCTCCTACTGCTTTGCCTGTTCTTTGAATAAAGGCTCTAAACTATCTTTATATGAGAAATTTGATGGTAAAGATTTTGCTGCCTGAATCTTCCATCTTCAAAATAAGAACTATGAGGTAATAATATCCTCTTTGTTTGAAACATAAAGTCCATTCATATCTAATTCGCTCTCCCGTATGTGTGAGCCGTCTTGTTTGCCTTATCTAAGAAAACAATATTCCCCCATATCTGGTAGCAAGAGGTTTTCCATTCAGCAGAAGCAAGATAACTTTATATCTTTCCACCACCTAAATTTTGAAAATTCTTATGTTCCTTTACCCTATTGCAATAATCTTTCATATTCTTAACCAAGCTCTTTATCTTCTTTGCTAATAGCTCTAATTCTTCTAACTCATTAAGTTTTTTAGTCTTATTTAGAGGCTATAAGGCGTTTTTCTTGACTTTTTTATCTTTATCTCTTAACAGCAATGTCCTTTGCGGCGGTCTTATCAATAAAGTGAACCTCTACACGTCTTATAGTGTTGATGCTTTCTTTGGAATTGAAATGCAGAGTCGGCTAACAGTTCCTGTGGTTTCTTCAGAACGAACATTTACCGGCCTTATTCTTTTGTTAAAGCTGCTCATATTCTTGCTACGGTCTATTTCTTTTCATTTGGTTGTTTTGTTAAGTTCTTCTTTATAGATTTACGTTTTCTTTTGTCCAAAAATGTGTCACATATTTCTCCAAAATCTACACAACATCCGCTCCAACTCTTATTATAAGCAGCTTCCACCACGCCTCCGATAAGCTGATGGCTGCTGTTAATTTGCGTTGTTTAAAAAGCTCACCGCCAGTTTGGTAGCGGGAAGGCACTTCCATAGCCGCCTGAAAATACCATTGTCCCCTGACACCTCTAACACCTTTACTATTGAAGTCTGGCGATAAGGTCTCATTCTACAAGACTTGCCAAAGGCTGCGGTCGTTTTACCGGGAGCTGCCCCGCAGTTATGCCATTATCGGCTGCCTGGGGAACTCTTTTACCTCAAAACGCGTAATTGCACTGTCGTGCTAGCTGGGCTGAGTGCCGTATTTGGGCAGTTCTTTTGAACTCCTACACGTGCCTCATAAGTCTCCTCCCCTCTCAGTCAGTGAGATAAAGCCTCTGTGCCTTTAGTGATGAGTATTCAAACCACTCAGCGCCCACTACATTGGCTTTGCGATACTGAATGTGCAGTGCCCAACACTATGAGCACTATCCCCTTGCCTGCAACCTTATGCGAGCAGGACTTTCATAAGTGACGACAAGCTGGTGCCTTACAATCAGGGCATACACAAAACTATGCACCTCGCTATAACCATCGTTCTTGAAAACGCTATTCTGCAATCCCGCCGTAGATACCGCTCGCACACGCCAACCGCAGCGATACTTGGGTATAAGGTTGGGGCTTCGACAAATCGTGAGCAGGTAAAAGTTAGTCGCTCAAATCGCTCTCTTTGAACTTTCCTGCTCCTCAAAAGGAGGCAAAACGAGGTCGAGCGGGTCGGTAACTCGCACAGTTCAAACTCACCAGTTCATTGGTTGCGCATTCGGTGTGAGGCGTCCAAAGATGATATTTGGAAGTTACCGCCACTCGCTTTCGTTGTCGGTAGGGAGATTGAGCTGCAGGAGGTCGTTGAGCATGGTGGAATAATGCTACATTGACGCGCGAGGCAGGCTGGCTTCACACATCGCGCACCCTCCAGCAGAGGAATACTGTCGGGTGAGTAGCTGGGCATACTGCCGTATGCAACTTGCAGATTTTCGGGCTTAAAACCAGGAACTAAATCACTGCGAGAGCGCCAATCTCCCCGCGTTAACAACGTCCGCGATAAGGACCTGGGTAAACTCTGCACTTTAGCCCGTACCTTTAATCTCTAAGTGTAACTGCTGAACCTGTTTGTATGTTAAGGTCAGTAGTGATGGTTGTAACACATTCTGCCTCTAACGGATTGGCATATTCATGAGCGCACTGCCTGGTGCGTTACCATGAGCACTACCTGTGCAAGGATAGAGGTTGTGCTCTGACGGTGGTGCTATCGGTGTAAATAAGAGCATATATGTGTATGAGCTTCTTAGCGATTAAGTGTAACTATCAGCGTTGAGCAATTTGGGTGAGATCTATTGTTCCGCATTGACTGTATCGCGCCACATTTGCTTTGACATAGAGGAAAAATTGTGTTTTTCAAGTAAGGTATAACCAACATTACATTTGATACCCCTTGGGTTGTTATTGTCTTCCGGTTGGTTGTATAAACCACCAATCTTTCACTGAGTTTATCTTCAAAAACTTTGCTTGATAGCCACTGAGCTATAATATTGCTATGAAGAGACTTTGTAGCGTCATTACGGGTATAGTTCACAGAAGTGTTCAGTGTTATAGCAATCGGAAGGCAATACTATGGCGCAGGGTTAACATTTTTGTACATGTTCGCCTGTCCTTTTACGAATAATGCCCTTGCTCATTTGCCTGCCCTACCAATAGAATAATTTAGGTTGATATTCTGATTGTTTTCCTTGCCAAAGATACTTATGGTGGCATTGAGGTTGCCATCTTGACGAGCTGTCGGTAACTTAGCAGCGTATCGGCGGGGTTCATATTGGGGTGGTTGATGTAATCCAAATTGATTGAGGCAGCGATTGGTAGTAGTAGAAAAATTAGTGAAACCTAGCTGGTGTGGCTGTTGGAAAGCTTTAGTGGCATTAACATTCCTACCAAGCGTACAGGTTTGGTTTTCTGCTCTTTGAGGTTGTATAGTTGACGACCTATTTGAGGAAGCCTACCGTGGGCGATCCCAAAGAAAAGACGTGCAAAGTCGCCAATGTTCTCGTCGTTGTTGAAGTACATAGCCTGAGGGTTTGATAAGCCAGGGTCTACATTCATAGTGAACGTGCACAAGGCTGTTTGCCAATCTTCATTGAGTGGAATCGTACATTGAGGGCTTTATTGAGCTTTACGAGGCTGTGGCGGCGATGCGTAAACTACCTGTGCAGGGATGTGGTCTTTGAGCCAAGAGAAGGCATATTCTATCTCCCAGAAGGTTGGTGATGAGCTGTGCCTCGAATTTGATACTAGTAACGATATTGGTTTGGAAGTAGGGTAGTAGGATTTTTTCAGTGAAAGCGTCGTCTTTGGCATAAGAATCAATATGGTCTCTATGTATTTTTCCTGTTCAAAGCGTATTTTTCCGCCCCCCTCCCCAGCGGCAGGCCTGGGATTGCCATAGGGTGGTCAACTTCTGGCTGAGTATCGACCTACATCGCCAAATTTGCTGGGGCGTAGCTCTGTCCACCCGCGGAGGATGCCCACCCAGGTATAGGGCAGATAATGGGAAGGAATGATCGCCGATGTAAGAGGTTTCCATTTGTGTTGGGTGCAGATAGGCGGTTAAAGGGGTCAAAAGGCACTTTATACGTAAGCATCGCCCTGATTGGTAATGGAGTAGCTCAGGGCATTGAAAAGGTCATAAAGCTGAAATTCGGCGTGCCTCTGTAACTTCTAAGTGAAAGTTACGGGTTCTGTTCTGAACTTTATGTGTGTGAAAAATACATAACGCATCAAGTGACCCCCAAGAGACACACGTTGCGGTCTTTGAGCTTCTCTAAATCAACTCCACATGCATAGGCATTTAAGATAAATAAGAGTATGATGTAATATATCCACTGCTTCATTGCTTTTTGTACTTTAATATCACACACAGAATATAGGATTTCTCAGTGCCCTCATCTACAATTGTTTATCTTATGGCTCCTTTGGGTTTGTCAGCGGTTTAGACCAGGACAATACGCGGCAGTGAGCTGTTAGGGGCTGTGCCCTGTTGAAGTGGGTAATATAGCCAGTTGCAGTGATGTCGTTTTGCATTGTGTCGTCGGTTTCGAAGGGCTGCTCGCGGTTTATAAACACTGTGTTTTTAGCTCCAGTAATAGGGTTAAAAGCATAGGAAACACTGGTGAGGAGATAAATTTATTATAAGAAACGTGTTGCTTTGCCCAAGAAAGAGACAATGTCAATGAATAAGAACTACCGCAGCGGTTTACCTCTGGGAGAAAAGCCTCCGGCGCAATAGGTGCTGTAAAAGCTGGGATATGTTGTGTGTTTATAAACTGTAGTTAATACCTAATTTAGTGTCTTTTGAGTCAGTAAATACCTGTATTAGGGTAAATAGTGATTGTCTTCTCAAGCTTTTTAGTCATTTGCCCATTGGTCCAGGCTTATTTTAAAAGTACCTGCATTGTTAAAGGTAACTGTAGGGGTTGTCACCAGTTAAAGTTTCAGAGAGCCTCCTTCAAAAATCCACTGTTATGTGCTTTTTGGGTGGTATTACTCAGGTGATTTTTACAGATGTGGTAATCATATTCGTGAGCTACCTCAGCTGCAAAAAGGAAGATTGGTTCACAAGCACATAATGGTATCTGTTTAGTCAAGGTTTCAAAACCATTATATACCGTAAGAATAACTGTATGAATTCAGGTTCTGTAAATATATAATTTTAGGGTATCTTTCCCTCCACCAAAGAGGGGTTCCGCCATTAAAGTCCATTGATAGGTTAGTTAATACCCAGTGGTATTGTTTGAAAATTCAGCTGTACAGACGGATATTGGCTGTCAATCGCATCTTGCTAAAGCGTTACCGTAGCATCTTTGATTTTGTGTTGCTTTCCTCGGTAGTAGTTTGTTCTCCTAGCCTCGTTGGTGGCAGTGAGCTTTATGGTGTAAGCACCGTGTTTACTGTAAAAAATTTCCGGAGGTACGCAGCTTAGAGGTTTGCGGGTTGTCCCCTTCAATTCCCATAAAAAATGTTCTCGCCTTCTGTTGTTTTGTTATTAAATTGAAGAAGATACCCAGGCACAGACTCATCATTGATAGCAAAAGTATAAGAGGAATTGAGGTGTTAAAGGTGGTATTCCTCTCTTTATAACACGATAAATGACTTACCCATAATAATAAGATTTATGGATATTAGATAAGTCTTTTAATTGTGTTATCATGAGAAATTTTGTAGTTGATGGGTTAACTTTTGCTCATTCGTTGGTAAGTGGTTTCCGCTACAATGATATAAGTACCTCCTGCTAATTTCTCTTGGAAGTTTATATTATGTTGCACGGTTCTGGCTACTCGCAACGCGGTGGTTGCCTCGTGTAAAGGAGGCGTAATTTTTACAGTGCTTTCTTTTCTCTAACTTCTCGTACAGTGAAGTTACCATCATTAAGTTAGGGTAATGACAAACTACGAACAAAACTACAGTTGGGTTGTGTTCTCTGCTGTCCATCTTTCCTCTTCTACAATGATTTTTTTTTGTAGAAGTTGGCAAAGCTTGGAGTCTTTCTGGGTCTGTCTGATGTGAGTTCTCACCTACCTTAGGAAAGTTCTAACGGTGATATAGTCGTCATTTTGAGCTTTTATTTCCACTCCCTCTGGGACGAGCACTGGGTGGTCTCACGCTGGGTTTGCTGACGGTAACCAATACTACTTCACTTCTCAACGTAATGGCTTGTGTGGAATGGGAAAAAAAATTCAGAGCAATATCCATATCCCAGCCATTGTAACGGTGATTTCATCGGTAGCGGTACAACCTTTGGAGGTAGTTACTTCTGCGCGATAGCTGCCGCCTCGATGATAAGCTCTGGTGTTAACATTAAGTATTGTAAGTGATACCAGCGGTATTGAGCAGCATTGTCATCAATTTTAATGTTTAAAGGGAAGTGCGCACTTGCAAGGGTTCAGTTACTAAGTTGATGGTATTAATCGCTTCTGGGTTTGTAATGTTAAAACTCTTTTGGTAGTTACAGCCCTGTGCATCAGTGACCCCAGTAGCTCATAAGTGCCGTGTGTAAGCCCGCGATATGCTGTAGTTGCTCTGTATTCCAAAGATAAGAATTAACCAAGGCGGTGTTCCTCCTGTGATAGTAGCTTCTATGGAGGCATTGTTGCCATTGTGGCAAATAAGCGGAGTGATGGTCTCTGTGATAGAGGCTTTATTAGGCTGTTCTATGTTACATATAACTTCCTTGCCTGGCAGCCGCTTGTTATCAGTTGTTTTACAAAATAAGGTGGTGGCATGGGTTTTCTATGGTTTTGTACGTCTGAACCTTTAACCGTTGAACCAATCACTAAAAGTAGGAAATTACCACCGCCCGCGGGAGCAGGCTGTTATCTTGCCGTCATTGCTTTGCGGGTAGCATTTGTCTATCAATGGTAAGGGGTGAGCTATAGGCTCGTGAAGGTAATGGGGTTACATCTTGTTTTCTTTAAGTATGTTATTTTCTCATCTGCCTATCACAATGCCATTAGCATCTTCCATATTTGCAACATACTCTCCTTCAGAAGATTTTCATTGAAGGTATTAACATCAGTATAAACCCTCAAAACGCCATTTGAGTCCCTTCTTTTTCCAAGTATATTTGTGGGGTAACCCTGTTTAAAAAAGTACCTCCTGTAGCCTTTACACAAGAATGCCATCTAAAGGCTTCATCGCGGATATTGTCTACGTACTGTCAGTTTCGTTGCCAAATTGGTTTGTAGAGTTACAAAGAGATAGGTTGAAGACGAGCTGGATTTCGGCCTTAAGAGGGATCGAGGTTGTCCCCAAGGAGATAGTTGTATTGGTGATAGTACAGTTGTGTTGTCGGTGACAATAGATGGTAAATGCCAATGTTCTCTAGGTAATAATCTGTTTTAATGTGGAATAACATTTTTAATTATTTGATTTTGTGCATTTTTCCAGATAGTTTATATTTCAAGTGTAGTTCTATTTAAAGGAGTTCCTCCCGCTAACTCTACTAATTTTATTTTAACACCCATGGTAGGTGGGTTGTTGTGTTTTTGTGTGTGTCTAAAACGGCTTGAGGTTGTGGAGATTAGGGTTATGGTCCAGGACTACTATCTTCTGATATAGTTTACCATTTTGCATTCGTTGACATCTTTGCTCTAATTTTACTCCAACGGTTGGGTTCTTTTAAACTATGGTGATCATCTTCATTAAAGGAACCCAGAATCATTGTTTACTTTTATTTGTTTATTTCCTGTGCCTCCTGGCTCCTAGTAAAATACTCTAACCATCATTTCACTAGCAACTAGGGTCAATTACAACCCAATCTACTAAGTTAATTGATCAGGATCTTGTACATTAAGTACGGGGTGATCCTAAAGCATAAGGAAGAATGAACGTCCCTCCAGATATTGTAGTTGGTGCATATACCCTTTCTTAAGACACTTTTGAAAATATACACATTATTAGCATCTATTTGAGTTCCTTTTCATCACTTATTGGGATAGACTGTTCTTCCATCAGGATGTTTAATAGTAACTGCAGACTTTTACCCTGATTTGTTTTAAGTCCTGTTGAACCTTATGAGGTGAGTCAATAGAGACCCTGGACATTTTGTACACGATGGTTCATGCGAAATTACATCAGGAGTAAAGGCTAATATTTTTGAATCTATACGAGTTCCAGGCGATGCAAAGTACCTCACACAGCTGGATTTTGCCCTAAACCATATATATATTTTTAATAATGACGACGTTTTAGGTAAAAATCACTTGGTTTTATACTGGGAGAAAAGCTGTGTTTTAAAAAGGTGTTACAGGTAGATTTTTCTCTGTCCAATCTCTTTCTGATGGAATGTTCTCCATTACAGCGTATTCCTACCAAATATGTATCTTCTGGAAAGTAGGTGGAACTTTTCTAACTGGCCTACACTGAGTATCGCAACTAATAGTATTTTCTTGAAACTATCAAATTTTAGTAGTGGATGGAGTTTCGTGGTTAATAACAACAAAAGGTAACTTTATCGTTCCTTCAGAACTCTCCTTCTAATAATATTATTTTTACACATTTCCCAGTGAGTTCAAGTGTTTTGATACTGTAGAATAACCATTACAAGAAAAGAAATCAGCCCTTGCGTCCTGATGAGTAAATGAATAAAGAAAATAAATAGAACCTACTCGGACACTACTATAACCTTTTCTGTATCAGAAAAACTACACCCTCCATTTTTCCCTATATAAGATGTTCTCTCCGTCGTAAGAATCACCTTTCAATTCCATTTTGTTACGTATCTCCACATAGAATGCGTTCTCTACTCAAATTTGAAGTGATTTAGTAATACACATATTCTTGGGCATTTTAGTAGAATAATAAAAGCAAGACTCATAATGAGTATTAGAGTTCTGATACTTTTACCATATTTTAAGGCACTAAATCTACCCATATTTATTGTGCTCTCATCCTTATAGATGGTTTATATCCATTTTATATTTTTCTAATTTAAATCTATTTTCCCATTTTATTATAGTTAGACCTCTGCTCTATCTTCAATGGAAATTTTTACATAGAAAAACCTCATCAAATCTCAATTGAGAGTAGTGGTACTCCTCATCTTCTAACTGAGTTTCATTGCATCGCCTTTGTAAAAGTTTAATTGAGACCACTATTGTTTTCCCGCCAGCTCCCAAATTCTACGATTATATGGTTTCTCTCCAATTTCGTTACCATTTTCGTCTATGTGACTTTTGCAGCAGTCTACTTCATTAATGTTTCTTCTCCATCTCGTTTTGTTGCTGGCGTGCCGGGTCATCTTTATCACTACTACCACAGGCAGCTACCATAAATGCAGCAAAACATTTGATCATTGCTGACATTAAAATCATCTTTTCCATCTCTATACAAATTGTTTGTAAGTTATTGATTATCGCAAAGGGTATGAAATATTCTTGAAATAAGTACTATTTTCACCATCATCGACATTGTGTATGCAACATGCTCTGATTATGCACACGCCTGAAAATCAAATGTTAACAAATGCATAATATGGGTAATTTTAGTATTTGACACTTACTCTAAGCTTTTTACGGGAATTGTCCACTAATGAAGGCATCACATGCTCATAGTCATTATTAGGGCTATGTCTTTATCCATTACAGAAGGTAGTTGCTGCTACACGAGACTTTCCACATAAGAAGCTTTTGCACCTGTTTCTTATAGATGCTTACGCTCGGTTATCTATATGAGAGGTTCATATTTCCATACCAAAGTAGTATGTGCTCCACTCCTATCAGCAAAGGCTTCTGCCTTCTGAGAAGCACTATAGTGAGTAGATTTCCTGCTACTGTAGGTGTGAGCATTGAGAAATTCTGTTTTTGACTTTAAGCCCAGATGAGGTCTTCAGCTTGGATAAGATATTGATAGGTTTGCCCATTTTCAGCTGTCTCATCTGGTAAAATTCAGTGGTCAGTTTTGGTAAAAGTTTTAAGGATTTTCCAGAGTCCATCTTTATACTGCGCAGTAGTAGATGTTGTAACTTGTCTTCATTAGAGCTGTTTGCAAGGAAGTTTTGCACTTTGTCAGTCATTTCGTGGTTCTCTTATAGGGGCGTGCAGTGGATTTTGTCTGGTTTTACAATCCTCTATTATACTCCGAGAGATATCAGAACGTTATAGCGGCGGTCTTCTGCTAGTGCGCGTAGTACCAGGATTTGATATAGAAAGAAGCTCACTGTATCACGTGCTTCATTCGTAGAGTGTTAAATCGTTTAAAAGCATCCTGTAGCTCCTCATTTTTAGATGTTTGGAACGCAGTGAGGCGATAACCTGCTAAAGTCTAGACAGTGGCCGGCTTTCCATTTGAGAGCTACATTTGAGCAAACTATCTATCTTGCCCTCTAATCTTCTCGTGGGTAGGAGGAATAGTGTCAGAGGAGCAGAACAGGTACTGCGAGATAGATGCGGCCCTTGCCTCATCACAGCCTGATATTTTTAGAAGTTTGATGGTTTTAGGTTCTTATAGAGTCCAACTTTCATGTGTTTACAGCTATTTTAAGCACCACTGCTGCGAGTAGCGTCGTTTCACTATATGAAAGAAGTTCAAAATGGGTGCAGTCTCTTCTTCTTTGTAGGATAGTCCATCCAATGCTCACCTTATCACCTTTTTAAGAAGTGATAGTCAATATTTTAAGGTTGCTTGTGCTGGACAGGTGTTCCTTTGACAGTATATGCTTTGCTGGGAGGTCCTTTCTCTCCAAGCATCAATACCATAAATGCGATATAGTAATAAGTTTTGCTCGTGTTTCTCTAGAGCTGTAAAGAACTGCACTGCTTACTGTTGTGCTAGTCATCAGATTAAGATCTACGTTGGGGTTTCCAGTAACAGAGAAAGGGTCTTCTTTCATCAAGTAGAGCATTCAATGTTACTAGGAAGTGCTAAACAGTATTTTAAAGCCATTCTATTTCAGCTAAAAGCACTCAGCTGCGCAGCTGCGTATCGGTAATAGTGAACAATGGTTCTCTATCACTTAAGCCAATCGGCATTGTTGCTGCTGATGACAGCCTCTGGCATATCAACAAAGCATACTACTTGGTGGGTGCATCTTGCTCTCATCACAACCTTAACCTCAGTCTCTTCAGCCATTGTCCTGCACGATTTTGGCATCAAGGACGTACATCTCGGCAGCAAAGTGCACGTATGTCGCTGTGGGAGTTCACTCTGCTATATTTCATATTATGCGAGAGGAGTTCATTCCTCTTGTTTTCTTCTGCATGCGATTTCGTAAAGAGATTGTGCAATGAGTGACAGCGCCAGCTATCTTTCTGAACAACCTCCATCCGCTGAAACTAAAGGTAATGGTTTTCAGTGTTGCAATGCTTTGGCAAGACACTCTTCAATTAGTACACCATTTTTCTTGATGGGTATTTGTGTTTAGTCCTAAAACCAACGCATGTTGTGCCATTCAATAGGGTAGATAACCGCCATCCTTAATGAGAATCTTGTTATCTTTTACACGAGCTTTTATCATTCATAGGGTGCTACCTCTTGTCACGTCAGGAGGCTATGGTAGACAAACATATTCAAGGAAGAAACTAAGATTTATTCTTCGGCATTGTAGTGATGCATAACAATTTGTTGGCAAAATAAGGAAGATGATTAGATGCAGATGAAAGATGACAAAATACTTTCAGACGTTGAAAGTGCACGACTGTTGAAAATCAGTTTGTTTTCCAGTTTTTATCCAACCGGATGTGGATAGTGCCTCACACATTTTCATGCAGGCTAAATAGGAGATAAAGACATGACTGTTTGATAAGCTCAAAGAAAAATACAACAGAGTATATAAGAAATTGTTCAAGTAGTAAGACTTTTTGGATAGGCAAATCCGCTATTTTGTGGACGCCTCTGCACTCACACGGAAGTTTCTATAAACCTCCGTGATGTGAGTGCATGTAGCACTCCTGAAAATTAAATTTTGCCAATTGAAAAATATTTGTACCTTCGACCGTGAGTTAATCACAGAAATAAACGCAAAGAGGTGGAATTAAGTTCCGTAGCTAATTCGTTACCTATCAAGTTTTACAAAATAAAAATTAATTGTAAGTGAGGATGTTAGGGAAAATACTTTATTCTTTTTCCTCAAACACAAATTACTAATTTTCAGGGAACTTTTATATTTTATTGAACGCTTCTTCATACAGAATGTATGATTTATTACAAAATATCTACTTTTCATCATTTTATCTCTTGCTTTAAAATGTACCAATGGGAAAGGCGATAATACCCCAAAAGAATAGTATAAGTAATTCAACTCTTATTGAAGGGTAAATACTTCAGAATCATTCATAAAGAACATTGAGTTAAAAACAATACAAATACAAAGGCACCTATATTGAAGATTTAAAATTAGATACTTTTTCAAAAGGATTTTTCACTTGGAGTTTCAATAAAAGAACAAGATTTTTGAAAAAGAAGAATATCTCAAGTATAAAACTATTGTTAGATTCGCATTAATTGAAAAGATGAAGCTATTTTATATGATATTTTTGAATCATATTTTTAAAGAGATGATTCATTAGGTCAGTATTTGAAGATTATAATGTATATTTATACCAACTTTTCTTATATAAACCTCATCATTAAAAATGCCTATAAATATGAGCGATTCTTCAATAATTAATTACATCAATCATTCTTTTATGAAACGCTTTTGCTCACAGACGACTATCAAAAGCGATATGGGTGAAATCCTAAAAGAATGACAACCAGCTTTTGATAAGTGAACAACAAGTCGACCTCATTAGCAGCATTAAAGGGATAAAATCAAGAAACAGAGTGTCATAGAAGTTTTTATACCCTTCGTTTAAAACAGGATGGAAAGACATGGCTTTTATTTACTAATATTTACAATTGTATTAACGAAGAAAGTTTTAACATCATAACCGTGAGAAGAGAAAATATTTTGAAGATATCCAATGTTTCAGAGTTATATTGTAAAAACAAATAAAAAGCCTATCCTACCGCGGATAAAAATGTTAAATATCCTCTTGCTTTGTCACTAATTACTAACTTTGTAGCAAAATTTTAAGACCTAATCTATTATGAAGTTATTCTTTCCTCTTATACTAAGTACCACTTACTGCTTTGGCAGGAATAATCATCAAAAATGGATTATAGAGTATAGTGCTATTGGTAACATTTTGCCTAATTTTTAAGCACTGTATGTTTCTACTACTTTGTTTATCTTCTTGTTAAGAAAATCAAATAACTTTAGTAACTGTATCCAAACTAAATTTTGTGGCGAAATTTTAAAACCTTCATAATATAGAAAAATCCATACGTTATATATTGCTCACTATAGCCATTATATCATTTATTCCTATTTATATGAGATGGTTTTGCTGGATATCAACTCAATAAATGGTTAATAGCATTTAGTCATGCACAGTGTTAGTTAGTAATATGTATTGGCTATTTTGCCAGCCAGAGAAAAAGTAACTCACTTCAATCTCAATTTTAATCTGCTAATACTTATTTATTATGAAACCTTTTTAAGAAAAGATGTAAAAAGCATCTTATTTGTGTTAGCAACCATCAGATGCTAGAAATAGCCTTTCTATGTTTTGCAAATTTAAATGGTAAGGGTGTATTAAGCAATAGCCTTACAGCATTGAGTATGTTTGCTTTCAACTATTTCTATAGGTTTTGTTTACAAAAGAAAGACAACAAGATAACATTTTGTTCATAAGTAACCTATCTTTTCTCAAAATGAAACATCTTTTATTTACGCTAATATGTTTAGTGAATTTCTCTTTTTGCACAAAATAATTTCTTTGAAAAATTAAATTTTAAAGATTTAGTTTTTATGGAAAAGAAATTAGTTTTGCTATGCAAATAACAGGTAATACCGAAAAGTTGTAAAAGGGAATTTTTAAAATTTCCTCCTAACACGTCGAAATAGAAAATTTGCACACTTAGCAACAAGATCCTGCTAATATAAAAGATATAAACCAGATTAAAGAATTACTAAAAATTTTGCCTGTGCGTACCTCAAACACTATGTATAACTCTCTTTATCAATATGATGCACATAATAAGGAAAGTTTAAAACTTCTTATATGTCCGATAATACTTGAAACTCCTTGTGCCGACAAGGCGACAAGAGATGATGCAATTAAGTAAAAACGATAAATGTTGACTTTATGTTTACCTAAACGATGAGGCATATTACTCAAAATAAAATCGGTTATAGAGGGCAAGGAAGATATTGTGCATTATACAACGCAATATCTATCACCTGAAGATGCTGAAGCCTTAGGAGGAGCGATGGGCAAACTCTTTTGTAGGCAATACTCTTGTCGCTACTGATATAGAGAGAGTAGGTTTTAGATAAACAGACCGGTAATACTCTCCATTTTCAATTAAAACTAATCCATTATAAAAACCTTTTTAACCTTTATGAATCCCCAGAAAACCAATTCTCATTATCACAATGCTGTTGCTCGCTTTGGGCAATACCATTTATGCTGTTATAGAATACCTTTACAATCAAGGAAAAATTATCCCATTTTATCAGGGTTTTATTCGTTATTCTTTTCTCCAAAATTGTATTTTCGATACTAAAAAGGAGAAATAATTGATTATTTCGCACTATTCTCTTCTTTTTAGTAGATTCCTTTGTCCTTTAAAATATTATTTTATAATTTTGCGGAAATTTATACTAATGAAAGAAACTACCGAGAATTACCCTCAATAAATCACAACTCCTCTTGGCTGTGCAACATTCAGCGCTACCCAAAAACCTCAGCATATTATCATTACACTACCCGAAGAGGAACGTTGGCTCCAAAAAGACCTCAAACCGCTTGCTTCGTTTGCAAAACAGTACAGCCAGCAACAAGCAAAATCGGTGGTAGTGGTGCAACGCGCTGGCTCTCGAAGATTTTTGAACTCAGCCTGCACATCGCCCCCTACCCTACAAAAGCCTACGACCTATTGAACTCGACGAAATAGAACGCGACTTATGGAAGTAACTATCTTAGGTTGCCACAGCGCGACCCTCGCTCTAATGCCCGCCCTCAGCTCAACTGCTCGAAATGCGCGGTCATCTGTTTCCTCATCGATTGTGGAGAGGCTACCCAAATCGCTCTCCGCATGCCAGTGCTAAATTCTCCCGCATCAAAGCACATCTTCATATCTCACCTCACGGCGACCATTTCTACGGGCTTTTCGGACTTATTTCTACTTTCCAACTCCTTGGTCGTGAAGCCGGAAATGCATATCTACGAATCTCAGGCATCAAAGAAGCGGTGCTACTCGTGCTCCAAACTCGGTGGGGCTTACGCCTTTCCCTTTGTATTTTCACGAACTATCTTCTAAAAAATTTGAGACTCTTGTACGAAGATGACAAAGCGTACTAGTGCGCACTATTCCGTTGCAACACCGCGTCTATACCAATGGTTTCCTGTTTCAGAAAAAGAAGGTGAACGCCGCCTGAACGCTGGATACTATCGTCGCCAATACCCCAGAGATTGAAGTATGATTGTCAGAATATCAAAAACGGAAAAGACATCATTTTAGAAAATGGTGAAAACTATTTGCTAATACTAGAACTCACTTTCCGAGCCTCTATCGTCACGCAAAGTTACGCCTATTGCAGCGACACGGTTTTATTTAGAAGATTTGGCAACCGAAATACGAGGAACAAGGGTGATTTACCACAGAATCTACTTTCTTGAAAATCAGCAACGAAGAACTCGCTGCTAAAACAATGCACGCTACCGCCTATCAAGCAGGGGCTTGTCGTAAAAATACTCAGGCTGACAGCGCTTTTTGAGGGCACTACTCTCTCGCTACCCCGATGTAAATATGTTTAAAACAAGAAGCCCAAGAGGTTTTTAAGAATGTTTTTAGCTGAAGACAGAAAAAGTTTGTTTTTGAGAATTAGTATTGGCACTGTGAGGAAATTGCCAACTGAAAAACTAATAATCAACAACAGCAAATGAAAACCTTTTTAGCCTTTTTGGCAAGTGTCTTCACTTTAGGATGCGCTAATGGAACCGCTACTAACCAACAAATTTCAACTAACAACAAGAACCTCAACAACGAGATGAAAGAACAAAATTACTCAATAAGAATACTACCGATATTTATTTTTGCAGGAGGCTGCTTTTGGGGCACTGAACACTTTTTCAAAGCAAATACGCGGGTACTTGCTACCAGTAGGTTATGCCAATGGCAACCTCTCGCAAGCGCCCAGCTACCGCCAAGTGTGCGTGGGCGATGCAGGTTGCCGAAACGGTGAAAGTTACCTACGATCCTCAACTCATCAGCCTGAACCAACTACTCGACCTCTATTTCAAAATCATCGACCCTACTTCTCTCAACAAACAGGGCAACGGCCACGGCACTCAGTACCGCACGGGTATCTACTACATAAATGAAGCTGAAAAACCTCTTATCGAGGAAAAGCTGTTGCCATAGTGGCAAAACAATACTCCCAACCTATAGTGGTAGAGAGTACTTCCGCTAAAAAATTTCTACAAAAGCCGAAGAATATCACCAAGATTATTTTGAGACAAAAATCCAGAAGGGTATTGCCATATTTCACCCGCTTTGTTTGAGTTGGCTCGCCAAGCGAATCCCGCTCCTGCCGGAAGACTTTTCAAAAAGCTTCTAAAGCCGACCTCCGCAAAGCAGCTCACCCCCGAACAGTACGCTGTGGCAAGAAAGCGCTACTGAGCGTCCGTTTGCTAATGCTTATTACGATGAGTTCCGCGAAGGTATTTACGTGGATATCACCGCCGGTGAACCGCTTTTTGTCTCTACCGATAAGTTTGAATCAGGGATGTGGATGGCCAAGTTTCTCTAAAACCTATTGACAACAAGCTCATCGCTGAAAAACGGATACTTCTCACAATATGACCCGTACTGAGTGCGCAGCAAATTAAGCGATGCTCACTTAGGGCACGTGTTCAACGACGGGACTAAAGATAAAGGCGGCTTGCGTTACTGCATCAATAGTGCATCGTTGCGCTTTATCCCTAAAGAAGATATGGAAAAAGAAGGTTATAGCCAATATCTTCCTTTGTTAGACACTAAAAATACCCAAAATACTAATACTAAAAACTACTAAGAAAAATAAGAAAGAAATAAACACTGATGAAGATTTTTATCATTTATAGGACTCCTTTTTGCGCCATAGCCTGCAAAAATACTTCAGCTCCTGCTACAGGACAGATTGTGCCCAGCAAGAGATTACTAACCAAATCTACTTTGCTGCCAAACCTATTGTATCGGCTCGCGCGGAGGTGGCGGCGAAGGTCTCAAAGATACCCGAAAACTGTTTGGAAAGCATTTCAGTATCTTTCTTCTAAGGGGTGCATAGTTTTGAAATTGACATTTTTGAAAAGTGCCGATGGCGATTTGCTTTTGATGCACGACAACAGTTTTAGGTCGTACTGCAACGGGCAAAGGTGAAGTTTCGGCTATGTCTACTGCCGATTTACTCAAGAAAAATCTAAAAAGATGAGTTTGGCAATGTAACTCAGTTTAAAAATCCCTTATCTAAAAAGATGTATTAGCGTGGTGTAAAAGCCAATCACTGGATATCTAATGCTCGATTTCAAAAAGGAATTTCTTACCAAAAAGTAGTAGATTTAGTACGTGCTGAAGGTATGGAAGCCCAAGTGGTGCTCATCAGCTATAACACCGAACAAGCAAAAGCGCTCTACAAAGTGGCTCCTGAGATGTTGCTCTCGGTAAGTGTGCGCAACAACGATGAGTTAGGGGCATATGTGCAAACGGGTATCCCCAAAAGAAAAATTGGTAGCCTTTACAGGTATCAAAGTGGCTCCCGATGCGCTCTACCAACGTTTGAACGAACTGAAAATCCCTGCTATTTTGGGTACTTTTAGAAACTTGGACAAACGTGCAGCGGCTAAAGGTGACCATCTTTACAAAGAATGGGCGCAAAAAGGCATTCAAATTTTTCTCTACCGATAGACCTCTTTCCCTTTTCATTTTTAAACTTCGACAGTACTGCCAATAACGCTTTAGGCATATTCCTGAGTTGGTACTTGCTGTTCTTGCGTTCAGCTATGTTGATGTGCTGGAAATAGGTTTTTCCAAAGCATTTCATAGCCGTCGGGCAGAGAGGTGGATAGCTTCCCAAATTGTTTATCAGCAGGGAGTAAAAGGATGAGCTTCTTCTAAATTGTAAGCAAAACCATAGGCGCGTTTGCGGGTCATGAGCACCACTGCTGGTCGGAAAAATCTATTTTTAGTGAGGAACTACCAAAGCCAGCACATCATATTCAGGAACTATTTTGGCCCAGAATATAAATCGCCTACCTTCTCAAAACAGCACAAACTCTTTCATGACGGTGCTTCTCTGCCTACACTTTTGGCAGCCTTTTGTATGGCAGCAATGGCTGTGTTTCCATAGTTTTCAAGCACTTGTTCTTCAGGGTATTGTATCATCAATCGGATGGCTGTTAATAGATAGGTTTTCCATCCCTCTTCTTCCGATAGGAAAAGCCCTCAAACCACTGCTTTTCCTGCCTTTTCCCAACATTGTTCTATTTTTGTTCAGCACGCGTTCAGCCTAGCTGCATCGGTGTATACGGTTATTGCTTCCTCAAACAGCGAGGGAGCAAATAGGTGTTGAGCAACGATAGCAACTTCCTCATAACGATTATTCAAAAACTACAAAAACCGCTGTGAGAAGCCTTCAAAAAATACTATCGTATCTAAAAATCTTCAAAAATTAAGGTGCTATTTTTAGTAAATTAGTCCTATATTCAGCTGTTGGTGATAATTATTGCTATTGCCCATTCAAAAATCTCTTTTCGTTGGGTTTCAGTTATAGCTTTATATATTTTTGTCAAATTCAGCTTCAGGAAGTAATAAGATATGTAATGATGCGCGTATTGAAAGCAAAACGCTCTCTTTTCATCAGTTCAATAAGGTCAGTAGGGTTTTGATAGCAAAATAATTGAAGTGATTTTTCAATTTTAGGGTCTATATCCTTATTGGTAAGTTCGGCGTAGTACAAGAAAAAGAAATCGCCTTGTACGTTGTACTGCTTGAGAATGCGGTTCACGGTGTGCTCGTGGCTACCAGTGATTTTGATATCGTCTATCAGCAGCATTTCCCTTCTATAAAAAGTGCGATCAATGTAATAAGTATCATTGGCAATGAGGGTTTTACGCGTTGTTCGTAGCTCATATTGCCATAATCCTGCACATAAGTTTGATTGCGGTGTATTTTTGGCAGTTACGCAAGATTTGCGGTTGTGCTGAAAAAGAAAAGTAGTTCAGTTCTTTCTTGAAAATAATGACACAGATAGTCGGATGCGGTAGGAATTGCGTAATACGGACTTGGCAAAGTACAATTTCATCTTGTGCTGAAAATAAAATCACTGTGCTGGGCGATAAACCCCGCAAAGAGTTCTTTGCCAAATTGTTCGGCAACAGCTGTGTCGCCAAATTTAAATCTACTGTAGAGCGGCTTCGCTAAAAGTACAAGCTCGGCGCTCTCTATAGAGTGCAGACTAAAACGTTTATTCATTTAATTTAAATAAGAGTTAAGAGATAAGAAAGGCGCACAAACCTGCATTGGTAGCACCTTTGTCATATCGGCAATAGGGTTGTCACCTATGTGCAACCACTGAGTTTTCAACGGGGCGCAAGGCTTTAGTAGCTCATAAGCCTTTTGGAAAATCGCGGGGTTAGGTTTAGCAATTCCCTCTTCATCAGAATAGAGTTCAAACAGAAAAATAGGACGCTAATCCGTAGTACGCCAATACCCTATGCAAGTTCTTCCCCGTAATGAAAGCCGTATTGCTCAACAGACTTATGGTCTTCCCTTGCAATTGAATTTCGGCAAAAAGCTCATCTATTTTAGGGTCTAACAACTGAGGGCATATAATGCAAAAAGAGTGTTTCCTGTTCTGCAAAAACACGCTTCCCAATCAATATTTTCGTCTATAGGGAACATTCAACAGCGTGAGTACTCTCTCAAAAAGCACTTGCTGAGGGATGTGCAGCCCTGTGCATTCACTTTCGGTATTGACACGCAAATCTACCGTACGTACTGTTTTGCGCACCTCGTCTAAAGGTGCAGTAATGCTAAAATAGCGGCGTAACCATCGGTCTCGTTCTTCTTTGAAAGCAGGGTGAGGAGCAGATAGGCGTGAGCCACATATCAAATGAAAAGTGCTGAGTATTTCTGTAGGGTCGATAGTAGTCATTATTGAGGGAGTTCGGGCATTCGTTCGTGATAAGCGGGTGAAAGAAAAGTGTTTTGAGGGAAAAGCTGCAGGGCTTCTTTTTCCTTTCTACTGAGGGTTCAAAAGGCTGCAATAGGCGGTCGGTAGTAGGGGAAAAGTGTGTCTTTCTTTTGGTTTTCGCGAGGTTCAGGGCGTGGCATTCCTATGTTGTACATCTCCACAATCCCCTCAAGGTCGGGCATAAAAGCCATTGTGCATATAAGGAGCAGTGCATGCCACCTCTCTAAGCGATGGCGTTCTAAAACTCCCCATCTTCTTTCTTTTTAGAGTGTTTGTACTTGCACTAAATCCTCGTACATACGTCCGTAACCGAGGAAGAGTCTACATTGTGAAACTGGTTATCGGAGAACAGAGGGTATTGTGACAATTGATGCAGCGCGCTTTGGTGCGGAAAAGGTGTAAGCCTACAACTTCCTCATCGAGTGAAGCGTTTTTATCCCCCACTGATAAAGCGGTCGAATTTGCTTTTGCCACTCACAATAGTGCGTTCGTAGGTAGCGATAAGCTTGGGTAATACGCTCAATAGTTATCTTATCGTCGCCAAAAAGCTTTCTCACAGTAAGGTTTTGTAGCCTTTAATTTTTGCGAATGCGTTTTACCGATAAATCTTGGGTGAGTGCATTTCCACAGGGTCGGTCATAGGGGCCTAAGGCTTGAAACTTCTAAAGTAGCAGCCCTGCCATCCCAAAAGAAAGAAGTGTAATAGCCCGTGTTGAGAATAGTCATTGCGTTGCATCCCCCGCACGGCGGTTATGCCCAAACGACACACTGCGACCGTCGCTCCCAGCCCAATTGAGAATCGTGGCAAGAGGCGCAGGATATTTGTGCTGAACGCGACAAACGGGGGTCAAAAAGAGCAGTTTGCCCAGTGTTTTTATCTTCGGAGAAAAGGATTATCAGCGGGAAAAAGGCACTGGAGGTAAAGAGCCTATATCTTGAAAAACCAGCTACAAGAGTGCTGTCTAGGTAGGAGTTTCCCATTTGTGGGTCCTAAGACATACATCGTTCGCAGTTGAGCGATATATTCGGGGTCGAGTGAAGATATTGTCTTTATGGCGCAGTGTAAAAAGCCAAAAGACCTAAAATACCAAGTATGATAAGAGGGAATTTCTTCATAGAGAAATGTTATTTCAAAAAACTATCTCTCAATACGGAATGCGATAGTCAAAAATCAGTTTTAAGTTTGGTTTTGTCTAATACTGAATAGGAAGGACGCGTTACTTTGCTGGAAACTCCGCTGAAGTACAGGTAATACCTCACAAGCATTGCCTGAGGGCTGCTACAATAGCTACGCAAAATCATACCACGAGCATACTCCCTCATTAGAGAAATGATATACTTCACGTTTGCCTCGATACCAAGCATTTTCTATAGCTTGCACTATAAAATCGGCTAAATCAGCAGCATTGGTAGGTGTTCCCACTTGGTCGGCTACTACTTTTAATTGAGGGCGTTCACCGCTAAGTCGCTGGATTGTTTTTACAAAGTTATTGCCAAAACGAAGAGAGTAAAGCCAAGAAGTACGGATGATAAGATGCTCAATACCACTGTTTTTGAATAGCTTGTTCGCCTGCTAATTTGGTACGACCATACACGCCAAGAGGTTGAGTAGCATCGGTTTCACGATAGGCGTGTTTTTAGTACCTCAAATACATAATCGGTAGAAATATGGATGAGGGTAACTGAAATTCCTTACACACACTCGCCAGATGCGCAACAGCGGTGTGATTGATAGCTTCGGCAGTAGCACAATCATCTTCGGCTTTGTCCACATTCGTATAAACAGCGCAATTTACATAAGGTCAATAGCGTGTTGTTGAACAAAAGCACAAATAGCTTGGGCATCTGTAATGTCCAAGCTGTCGGCATCGCTAAAATAATAATTGCTTATACGGTGTGTGTTGTTTTGTATTTCGGAGCCTAACTGACCGATTAGCTCCTGTTACTAACACATTCATTAGTAACTAAAGCTAAACGCATTACTACTTACTTGTGAAGTTGCAGCGTATTTGTTGTACATTCTATTCACGTCACTTCTGTATTTATCAGGGCACGTTGTTGCCGTAGCTGTTATACAACTCTACAAATCTTTCTTTTTAAATCAGGAGTAACCTCAGTATTGAAGTTTTCCATATACAAAAATTTGTTCGATTAGTTTTTACAAATTCTTCCATAGTTTTATAACTTTTTATTAAAATGACTTTTCTACTGTTTTGCGAGGGCAAGGTATGAAGAAAATGCAAAACAGCAATGAAATAGTTATCAATTAAAATCAACAGGTTATTAACAGAGTTATCAACAGGTTGAAAGTTAGAAATAGGAGTCAGTGAATAGAGTTAGAGAGGAAAGAATATGGCGTTTTTTTAAACGGATTGGGAAATTTTCACTATAATGAATTGAATGAAGAGCTCATTTTGCCATTAATTTTACTGATTGACAAATTGGGAAATTGACAAATTATATCTATCTTTGCCCCCTGAAACATTTATAAAAACACTAAATAAAAAATGGGAATTTTTTGATAAACACGAGAACTACAAACCTTTTGAATATCCAGAGGTTATGGAGTTCGTAAACGCTATGCTACAAATCGTTCTGGGTGCATTCTGAAGTAGAATTTACTGCCGATATTCAGGATTTTAAATCTAATTTATCGACTGTAGAACAAGAAGCCGTAAAGCGTGCCTTATTAGGTATTGCACAGGTAGAAGTATCGGTAAAAAACCTTTTGGGGCGACCTCTACGACCTTTTTCCAAAACCAGAATTTAATGGCTTAGGGGCTACCTTTTGCCGAGTGTGAATTCCGCACAGCGAAGCCTACGCACGCTTATTGGAGGTATTAGGTTACAACAATGAGTTTGAAAATCTTCTTGAAGTGCCTCTCTTCAAAGAGCGCAACAACATACTAAAAGAATATCTCGCTAAAAACCGCGAGAATGCTATGGAGCGCATCCTTTTTCTTCACCCTTATTATAGAGAATGCCTCTTTGTTCAGTCAGTTTGCTACTATTTTTATCATTCACACGTTTCAAAGGTTATTTGAAAAATGTAGCCAACATCATTGCTTGGACTTCTATTGATGAGCAATTGCACGCCAATGCTGGTATTTATATCCTCAAAATATTTGAAGAACGCCCCTGAAATGAAAAACCATTGCCGAGCACGAAAGCTACTAATTTTATCCGCAACTACATTCTTTTGGAAGACAAGATGCTCGACTGGATTTTTGAACAAGGCAGATTAGATTTCTTCAGTAAAAAGACCTCGCTAACTATGCGTTACCGCCTTGACGACTCGCTTACGCAAGCTCGGTTTAGACTAAGCCTTTCAACATCAGTGGTGATGAGGCTAAACCTATGATGTGGTTTGAAGAAGAGGTATTTAGCAACGAACTCGACGATTTCTTTGCCAAAACGCCCACCGCCTATACCAAACACGACAAGAGCATCACCGAAAACGATTTGTTTTAAGGTTTAGGTATTAGGGGATAGGTGTCAGATATCAGAAGATATTGAAAAATCAATTTCTCTCATTCAAGAAATTGGAAAAATCATCAACTCTTTGCAAAAACATCTAATCCTTAAACTCTAAACCCTATTCCCTAAATCCTACCCCTAATATCTATGATAAAACGCTGCATTCAATTAGCTTATAATGGTCTTGCACTACTTTCCCTAATCCTTAGTAGGTTGTGTGATAGTGCACGAAGGGAAAAATCATCAGTGAGGGTTGGCACCAAAAAGCAGGTGAACCTCACGCGAGGTGCGTGCTATAGCCTCAGTGAAGACAAATCGCTACTGGCTGAAAGTACGCTCTATGTGAGTTTAGAGCCTTGCAGTCGTGTGGCAAAACTGCCCCTTTAGTGCCGATTTGATTATCGCCCACCGCATTCCCGCGTGGTGATTGGCACTACGACCCCTTTGCCAAAGTGGCTGGTCGTGGTATTGAAAGAAACTGCGGGCTGCAGGGTTGTGAAGTAATAGTGGGGGTAATGGAAAAAGAATGTAGGGGAACTCAACAAACGCTTTTTTTACCTTTCACGAGAAAAACGTATATATCTTCCTCAAATGGGCAGAAACTGCTGATGGCTTTATCGCTCCTGCTCACAAAGATACGCTTGCCCCTGTGTGGATTACCAATGTTTATACACGCCAAGAAGTACACAAAATGCGCAGTGAAGAACAAGCTATATTAGTAGAGCGTAGGCACTGTGTTAGCCGACAATCCTTCGCTCGACACCCGCGATTGGTATGGCAGAAATCCGCTACAGGGTAATTATCGACCCTCACTTGCGCTCTCCTAAAGAGTTTAAAGTGTGGAACGACTTGCAGCCAACACTTTTCATAACTAACAAGGAAAAAGTAAGTGATAAAAAGTTATGGGCTACAAACAGAAGTAATAGGCATCGACCTCAGCCGCAACGTGCCTCAACAAATTTGTGACCTGCTCTACCAGCGCAATATCCAAAGCCTTATAGTAGAAGGAGGTGCATACACCCTACAACAATTTATCAATGCAGGTTTATACGACGAAATGCGTATCTACAAAAGTGAAGTGAGTTTCGGCGAAGTGTGAAAGCTCCACAAATCAGCTAATTTATAAATTAATTATACAATGGAAAACAACAGACAGAAGAAAATAGCAGGCATTATTCAAGAAGAATTAGCCAAAGTGTTGCAACAATCCATACGCGATGCAGGGCAACAAAAATTTTACTCGTTTCGGTAACTAAAGTAAATGTAACCGTAGATTTATCGGTGGCTAAAGTATACCTCAGCGTATTCCCAGAGGCAAAAGGCTGCCGAGGTGCTCAAAGGGGTAACTTCTAACGCCCCCTCATCAAACACGAACTCTCGCAAATCACCAAACACCAGTTCCGCCGTATGCCGGAATTATTCTTCTATATAGACGATTCATTGCAATACATCGAGGGCATTGAACAATCACTCAAAGAAGAAGAAAACCCCATTGAGAACAGAGCTTTTGCTCTACAAGAGATGACATAGGAATTAGGCGATAGTTATGAGGGAAGAATTGCAACAACTCATTTAGAAAGGTTTGTAGGGAAAAGAACCTTTTTCTTCACAAACTACCCTTAATAAAAGAGCTGTATATTGAGGGTGATGATGCTGAGGAGTTTGTTGGTCGCATTCAGTGAGGCTTTTGAGGTGAGACATTAGCGACTTCCCTTTTTGATGATTATTTTATAGTGAATCAAGGTTCCATACCTTTGGTTTATAAAGTTTTTGGGCTTAGGAAAGGAAAAGAAGCCTTTTTACATATATCAGTTAGAAGCAGCTATCAAAACTAAAGAGATTAATATGAATAAAATATGCTTTTTAGAACGCTTATTACAAGAACAAACATCTCAATTGAAGGGCGGTATCTACCACCGCACTCAAATAGATTTTTGCTATAATTCTAATCACATAGAAGGTAGCCAACTCACTCACGAACAAACGCGTTATATCTTTGAAACTAATACTATTGGCATTGCCCAGCAAGCTGTAAATGTAGACGACATCATAGAGGGCTATCAACCATTTTTAGAAGCTTTTGATATAATGCTACACTCAGCTACTGAACCTCTTTCTCAAGCAATGATCAAATCATTTCATGGCATTCTTAAAGCAGGCACTTCCGATAGTAGAAAAGATTGGTTTGCAGTAGGTGATTATAAAAACTACCTAACGAAGTGAGGGAGCAATGCCACCACACTACCTGAAAAATGTAGAAAAAGAAATGAGCGCTCCTACTAAGCAATTATCACCAAAAACCAACGAAAACTTTCTCGTGATTTGATTGATTTTCATTGGCAATTTGAAATATTCACCCCTTTCAAGACGGCAACGGACGTGTGAGGGCGATTACTCCTCTTCAAAGAATGCTTAGCCAACAATATAACCCCTTTTATCATTACTGAAAAATCTGCGTTTGTTCTACTATCGCGGTTTTTGCAAAATTGGCCTCAAATAGAAGGGTATTTGCTCGACACTTGTCTCACAGCACAAGATGAATACAAGGCAGTAATGGAATATTTCAGAGTAGTATAGACACTTTTTCTAAATGAGTTGATTTAGCTATTTGCCATTGCAAGTATTGCTACCTTTGCTCAATTATTACTCACACCTAGCTGTGAGTCCTTGCTAACTTTACTTGTTACCTGTTACCTAAAAATGTCTCCCATTCTCTACATAGCAAGGCGCTATATGTTCGCCAAAAGTTCACAGAACGTTATCAACATTATCAATAGGGTTACTGCCTTTGTGAGTGGTACTGGGTGGTGCTGCCCTCTTTATCGTGCTCGCAGGATTCGCCGGACTCAAAGAATTTACCCTCTCCTTCTCCTCTACCTTCGACCCGACCTGAAAAATATTCCCCCAAAACGGGTAAATACCTATCGATTACCAAACAAGACACTCTAAACTTACGCCAACTCTCCTCAGTTGCTCACTTCACTAAAGTATTAGAAGAACAGGTTTTTCCTCACTCATAACCAAAAAGAACCATATCGCCTATATCAAAGGGGTAGACACTGAGTATCCATTGGTAAATGCAGTGGATAGCATCCTCGTATTAGGCAACTGGGATCTCACGCCCCCAGTGTAATTGTGGGAGGCACGATTTTCAACAACTTAGGTTTGAACCTCGCCGATGGCTCTTCTCCCTTACCAGGTGTCGTCCCAAAAAGCAGGGAAAAGGCGGTATCCTAAACGACCCTATGCCTTACCGACAAGCCTTTTCGGTAGTGCAAGGTATCTACCAACTTACAGAAGATTTAGATAAAAATACGTATTTTTCGTCCTTAGACCAGGCGCAATTTTTTTATTAGGGTGAAGAAGAACAAGTCTCGGCTATAGAAGTGAAATTAGCCCCTAATGCTAATGAAAAAGAAGTAACCGAACAACTCCCCAAACTCTTTCAAGAACCCGTAATAGTAAAGAACCGCGTACAGCTAAACGATGCGCTTTACCGTATGCTCAACACCGAAAACATAGCGGTATATCTCATCTTTATTTTTGGTGCTTATCATTGCACTTTTCAATCTTGTAGGGCAATGTATTATGATGATTTTTGGATAAAAGGAAGATTTACAAACACTCTATGCACTGGGTATGAACGAACAGCAAATGCGACAAATATTCTTTTGGCAAGGTACAATGGCATCAGTATTAGGAGCTATTTTTAGGGATTGTATTAGAGCAACCATTGTATTACTACAACAACATTTTGAGTTTGTGAAGATAAGCCCTACACTCCCCTACCCCCGTTGCTATTACAGCGCTAAATGTAGTAATTGTTTTTGCAACAATAGTAATATTAGGTGTTTTAGCCTCATTAGTAGCCTCATCACGCGTGCGTGTGAAATAAAATATTATTCGGATTGCTTTTATGCAATAGTAAGTATTAGCTATATAACAGCCATATTACGCAACTTAGGATTTTCTTATATCTCTTTGAAGAATAAAACTAAAATAATATTTGCAATGAAGAATAAACTACAAAAAAAGTATTATCAATATTAGTTGTAATACTCTTCCCTTTTTAGTGTTACTTAAATTACCCAATGAAGCTATTGCAAGCGAGGTATTAGATCCTATTTTCTTTTTGGTATTGTCTATTTATCTTGTTATGAATCTTTGATGATAGCTTTAAAAATAAAAAATAGGTAATCTTTTTGCAACTATAAAGAAAAAGAGCGTTAGCTCGCTTTAATTATGAAGGTATCCGAAAAGTCTAAAAATCGCTTTTGCATCATAAACTTTGCCAAAGTTTCTTGCTTGTGCGGCTCGCACCTTTGGCAAAAGTTGATTACTCTGATAATCAATTAATTTTAGAGTATGTTATGTAGGAAAGCCAGTGATAACTGGGTATGTGCTGCAAACGCCCCCTCAAAAAGAAAAACTTTTCGGAAAGCCTCTTCTATTTTAGCAAAGTGTAGCGATATGAAAGCAACTTTTTCGCTAACTCTTCTGCAAATTTGTCAATTTCTAATTATTCGTATTTTTGCCGTGCTCCTTCAACAAACTAACAAATTAGTAATTACATTTGCAACTTGTCCCCTTTTCGAGTCATCGGCAGTGCCGAGCAAATGAGTTAGGAGCAATCAACAAATCAGCAAATTGACAGTTTATGATTAAAAATGGATTGGCTCTTTTCGCCTTGTGGGTGACGGGCTGGAAAATAGAACTACAAGGCGATAAAGAAAACCTTAATCGCTGTGTTTTGGTAGTAGCTCCGCATACTACCAACTGGGGAATCGTTCTCGGAATTTTAGCTTGTTGGAAGCTCGAAAAACCTATCAAAACTCATTATCAAAGATGCTCACACCAAAGCGTGGTACGGCTGGATCGTACGCAAATTGGGGGCATGAGGTATCGACCGCTCTCAGCACAACCACCTCATCGAGTTTATCACCCAACGCTTTAAAGAAGAAGATTTTAGCTTAGTGGTAACCCCCGAAGGTACGCGCTCTCGCGTAAACAAATGGCGTATGGGCTTCTACCATATCGCTCTTTCTGCCCAAGTGCCTGTGGTTTTGGGGGCTGGCGATTTTAAAGAAAAACAATCTACATAGGCAAAACCATCTCCCTCACCGACCTGCAAACGCGCTCTCAAGAGAGTATTATGCAGGAAATTTATGATTTTTACAAGAATATGAATCCAAAAATACCCCGAACAGTGGAACCCCCTATCCCCCATTTCCTGACACCTGACACCTAGAACCTGACACCTAACAATGGACTTTGAGCGTATTAAAGAAAAAAATTGGCAATCCTCGCCGATGCTGCCAAATACGATGTTTCTTGCTCCAGTAGCGGAAGCTCACGCAAGGCAGTGAAAGGTGAATTGAGCAACGCAGCCAACTTCGGCATCTGCCACTCGTTTAGCGAGGACGGCAGGTGTATTTCTCTGCTCAAAATATTACTTACCAACCATTGTATCTACGATTGTGTGTACTGCGTATCGCGACGCAGTAACGACATACAGCGTGCTGCTTTTTAGCGTGCAGAGGTGGTAGACCTTACTATCAACTTTTACCGCCGAAATTATATAGAGGCTTGTTCCTCAGTTCGGGAGTGTTCAAAAGACCCCGATACTACAATGGAACGATTGGTGCGCGTAGCTAAAAAGTTGCGCTTAGAAGAGCGTTTCAACGGCTATATCCACCTAAAAACGATTCCAGGGCGAGTGAAGCCCTCGTTCACGAGGCAGGACTCATGCCGACCGGCTTTCTATCAACCTCGAAATCCCCACCAAAGAAGGACTCAAGTTGCTTGCACCCGAAAAGATCACCTGCAGATGCTCACCCCTATGCAGCAGCTGAAAAATGAATTGGCTATCCACTCAGTAGAAAAGAAAAATTCAAGCATACGCCAAAAATTCGCCCCCGCCGGACAAACTACCCAAATGATTATAGGCGCTACTGATGAAACTGACCAGAAGATTATAAAAAGTCGCCAGTTATATGTATGATAAGTTAGAGATGAAGCGGGTTTACTATTCGGGATATGTACCGGTATTGCAAGACAGCCGATTGCCGTCTATTCACTCTCAGGTGCCTGTGGTGCGTGAAAATCGTCTCTATCAAGACTGGCTAATGCGTTACTACGGCTTTGCTCCCGATGAGATTTTTAGACACGCATCAGCCTTTCCTCGACTTAGAAATAGACCCTAAACTCGCTTGGGCATTGCGCCACCCACACCTCTTCCCAGTAGATGTGAACACGGCACCTCGTGAGATGCTTTTGCGCATTCCAGGGGTAGGCGTTCGCTCGGTACAGAAGATACTCGCAGCGCGTACCTTCCAAAAACTCACCTATTACAGTCTCAAACAGATGGGAGTAACCCTCAGCCGAGCCAAATACTTCATTACTTGCAGCGGGGGCAACCTCATTAGCAGGCACTATGGAGACCACAAACTCCGCCATTTGCTCATCGCTACAGCCATAACAAGCATAAAGAACTCTTCACCGGACAGTTATCGCTGTTTTAAATTCTTCTCTCGTTATTTGTTTCATAATAGTTCAAATAAGAAGTATAAGTTCAAAAAGAAATAATAAGTGTTGTATATCTTTTATCCGTGGTATTTTTGCCCCGTTTAATTCATAAAAATTATCAAATAATGAAAAGATTATCAACATTTTTCACGGTGCTTTCACTCATAGCACTTACGATTATCGGTTGCTCCAAAGACGATGGAGGGAGCGACAACAACGGCAATAACAGTGGTAATGGCGCTGGAAACGGTAATGGCAGCAATACTGGTCAGACTGTAGCATCTATTACACCTGACTTTCTCAACGGAACGTGGTCGGTTATAGAATTTGAGTACGACGGTACTCAAAATCTCTACCGATGCAAACTACCGTGATATGTGGAACTGCATCAAGCAAACCACTTATGTCTTCACTAAAACACAATTTACAATCAATTCTTCTCAGTATGATACTGATGAAAACACTTGTAAGAGAAATACAGCTTCTTTCAACTATACTGTGGCTAATAACAAGCTTTCTTTTTATGGAAGGTTCTTCAAAAACAGAAAGTGATTTAGCAAAAGAGGGGAATAACTTTACTCTTTCTATAAAAGATGATGAAGGTAAAACACAAAAGATTTACTTTAGCTAAAAACAACTCCAATGGTAACAACGGAGGTAACAATAATGAAACAGCGAAAAAGCTACTGCAAAATCACTGTATCAGGAGTTACTAATGGAATAAAAAGTAATCGTAGCTAATAGTACTTTTAAATCAAAGCCACGTAGCTGTAAAAGAGGCTACTGTAAGCAATGGAACTGCTACTATTGATGTATCAGAATATATGGGTAGAAAGCTGTATTTCATTGTAGAAAAGACAATGAATATCTTTCTACTGAAGTAGAAAAACAATTGCAGAAGGCGATAATACCATTGCTCTTACAGCCACTGCAAAGATTATACTGTAAAGATAAAAGTAGTAAACAATGGTACTGCTGTAAGTGGTAAAAAGGTGTATGCTGCTGATTCTTATACTTTTCAAGCTCTCAGTTATGGACTTAAAACAGGTAATGGCAATGAAAAATCTTTTTAACTTCTACTAAAAATGCTACTACCAATGCACAAGGTATAGCTACTTTCAGCGACTTCCCGTCCTACATACAACAATCAAAAATATACATTTTTGTAGTTACTTCTTCTTCACCTTACTACAGAAGTAGAACTCACTCTTGATGGTACAGCTAAAGAAAGTACTATTACTCTTGTAGGAGCCAAACACAAACAAGAAAAGTAAACGTTGAATTCTTTTGTAAGAGATAGTATTGAATACCTAAACAATGTAAAAATAACTATTGAAGGGCAAACAAAAAGCACTAACACAATAGGGTAGTGTTAAAGGTTATGTAGTTTTTGAACTTGAACAAAACAAAAGTTTTAGCTATACTGCTACTACCCCTTGTGGTCATACTAAAACAGGTAGTTTTACTACTAATGCTTATAGCAATATAGTCCAAGTAACCCTCAACACTACTGAAAACTGTAATAACCAAGCAAAAGGAACACTTATCATTAAAAACAATTCTAAAAATCCATATACTGTAAAAAGTAGGAAGTAGTACTTTTGTAATGGAAGGAAAAACAACAAAAACTCTTGAAGTAGCATTAGAAACTTATACCGTAAGTTGGAAACAAAACAGTGGTTATGCTTTTTATCCTACTGAAGGCTCTTACGATGCTGCAATTTAGTAGAAACAACAGAGAGATTACAGTTTCTTTCCCTAATCAATTTTGTAACCAATTAATTTTCATAAACCAATGAAGAAATTTTTAATGTACTACAACAGTATTGTTGTTTACAGCAATCACCACATTGCGTGTAGTAAAGACAAGGATGAAGACAAAGCAACTTCTGCTACTATTCAATTAGTAGACCTCTTAGGTAAACCCATAAAAAGGGTGAGTATACGCTTACGATCAAGATACTTGGAATATGATGGGCGATGAAACATTTCACGCTACCTTCCAAGTAGTTTCTGATGATGCAGGTAACGCTACTTTTACCAATCTTGATAAAGGAACGCAATTCACAAGTGTTAATAATGAGACCAATACTTTTACTTTTCAGCGCACTATACACTTTAACAATAGTAGTAAAACTAAAAGAGTTTCTATTACTTTTGAAAAAGGAGATAACAAAACTGAAAAGTTGGTACTCAACTAAAACGATAAAAAGCTGCCTTAGGGCAGCTTTTTATTGTGTTATTAAAGCATCTCTTTGAGCATTACTATTTGCTCTTTCAGGGAAGCTATGGTTTCTTCGTATTGAGCTATTAATTTTCGGGAATTTGATTCAAATGATATTCGCCATTACAAGTACCAGAAGAATTGTATTGATGTTGAACACTTTTTATCGTCGAAGCCTCAAAACTTTCATCAGGGTCTACTTGCAGAATAGCACATATTTCGTTGAGGCGCGTAATGGTAAGTTGCGTCTCCCTGATTCAATTTTTGAATAAGCGCGTAGAAATTCCTAACTGAGCAGCAACAAAATCTTGAGAAACTCTTTTTACTTCGTCTTTAGCTTTATCTTTTACTTCTGGTTGTTCAATCATCTTAATACCATTTTAATAATCAGCAGGCAAAAGTATCAGATAATTTTCCTATTAAACAAAAAAAGCTGCTAAGCGAGATGCTCAGCAGCTTTTTATTATCAAAATTAATTTCTAAAACACGTCTTTGATGTGCTTCATACTGTTGGCAATACTGTCTTTGGCTTCTGCAAAGTCTCCTTGTCCTATTTTTGATGATGTTGGTCGCAAAACCTTTCATCTGTTCAAAAAGTGATGTGAGGAGGCATTGCTAAAAGTATCGCGATTGGTGTAGATATTCACCAAAGTAGGTCCGTCGTGCTCAAAAGCTGCTTTTACGGTGGCTTCAAGGTCTTCGGTTTTGCGTACTTCATAGCCTTTGATGTTCATCAACTCGGCGAGTTTGTCGAAAGGTGGATTTACCATATTGGTTTGCCAATCGAGGTAGCCCGATACTTCCATTTCGAGTTTCACCATTGCGAGTGAACGGTTGTTGAACACAAATATCTTCACAGGGTATTGGTATTGCATCAGGGTATGCCAAGTCGCCCAAGAGCATTGATAGACCACCGTCACCCGCACATTGCTACCACTTGTCTGCCATTGGAAGAAGCTGCTGCCCCAATTGCCATTGGGAGGGCGTTTGCCATAGAGACCGTGGTTGAAAGAGCCGAGTGAGGGTAACGTTTGCCCGTACCTTTGATAAAACGCGCTGCCCACACTACATTCATACCTGTATCTACGGTGAAAAATAGCATCGTTGGCAGCGTATTTATCCAAAAAGTTTAGCCGCATATTCAGGGTCTATTTGGTTCTCTTCAGTTTTCTTTTTGGTGTAATCGTCCAATGATTTTTCGAGTTCCAAATACTCTTTGTGAATATCTTTTGAGGAAACTATCGTCGGTGCGAGGGTGAGTTTAGGCAATAAGGCGGTAATGGTATCTTTCACATCGCCTGCAAAACCGTAATCTACTTTGGCACGACGACCGATAATCTCAGGGGCGTTCATCTATTTGGATAATAGTGCTTTTTCTTAGGCAAGAACTCCGCATAAGGAAAGTCGGTGCCGAGCATTACAAGCACATCGGCTTTGGCGCAAGCATCATAACCTGAACGGTGTCCGAGCAAGCCATTCATTCCCGCTATATAAGGGCTATCGGTGCGATCGAAGAATATTTTGCTCGGAAAAGAAGCCACGATAGGCGCTGAGGGTTTCGGCAAGCTGTTCTACTTCTTTCACCGCATACTGACAGCCGTGACCGCAGTAGAGGGCTATTTTCTTGTTTTTGTTGTCGTTGAGTACAGCTGCCAATTTGTCAAGCTCACTATCGGAAGGGCGCACTACGGGTTTTGCTAAGAAGGTTTGTGTAGCAGTAGGAACCTCTTCGAGGTCGGCGCCTGCCACATCACCAGGGAGTCCTAATACAGCCACGCCTTTCTCGTTGATAGCCGTTTGTATGGCGCGTTGCATCATTGTGGTAAATTGCTTGGCGGTATTGGCTACATACATACTTTACTGCAATCTTGGAAGAGCAAGAAGGGTTGGTTTCTTGGAACCAGTGGGTACCAAATTTATGGGTAGCGCAGGTGCTGGCAATAGCAATTACAGGGGTTCCCTGAGCGGTTAGCATCGTAGAGTCCGTTGATAAGGTGCACGTGTCCAGGGTCCTGAACTTCCCATACAACAGCCTATGCCGTTTAGTTCGGCGTCCATAGAGGCAGCATAAGCCGCTGATTCCTCGTGGCGGACGTGTATCCACTCAAGGCGACCATCGCGACGGATGGCGTCGTTCACAGGGTTGAGGCTATCGCCAGTAATAGCATAGACTCTTTTTACGCCTGCTTGTACTAACATTTCGACCAATTGGTCGGATACATTTTACTCATATATATGTATTAATGACGGGATTTGGTATGCAAAAATAATACCAATGTATCGTTTTTGAACAGAAATTAAAGGTTAGGATTGTGATGCAAGCAATCGCTGTACCGAACTGTTGTTCTTCTTCCTGTCGTCATATCTTTTCCTGTTTTTAGTGTAAACCTATTTCCAGGATATGACACTTTTTAACTTTTTAACTTTTAACTGATTTAGACGCGCTTCCTGCTTTAAACCAACCTAGTTTGCTGAGCGTTGTAGGGTATGGTTGCAGGTAATCACGTCCTTACTACCGTCTTTATGTACAAATTCCAAATGTAAAGGAGTGTTGGGCGCAAAGGCGGTGAGGTCGAGGAAGTTGATTACATCGTCTTCTTGAATCTTGTCGTAATCAGCTTCGTGGGCAAAGGTGAGGCAAGCATTCCTTGTTTTTAAGGTTTGTTTCGTGAATGCGCGCAAAATGATTTTACCAATACCGCACGCACGCCCAAAATGACGGGGTTCCATAGCGGCGTGCTCACGTGAAGACCCTCGCCATAGTTGTGGTCGCCTACTACAATAGAGGAATACCCGCCGCTTTATAGGCACGTTGTACTTTAGGGCACTTCGTCGTACTCGCCAGTGAGTTGGTTTTTACGGAGTTGGTTTTGCCGTTGAAAGCGTTTACCGCCCCTATGAGCATATTGTTGGAAATATTGTCTAAATGTCCGCGGAAACGCAGACAAGCCCCTGCCATCGAAATATGGTCGGTGGTGCATTTGCCTTGCGCTTTGATGAGGAGTTTAGCCCCAGTGATATTCTCGCCGTCCCAAGGGTGAAAGGCGTGAGCAGTTGGGAGACGGTTGGAGGTAGGCGATACCACCACCTCGATATTGCTACCATCTTCGGCGGGAGCCTGATAGCCCAGGGGTCATCAACGGCAAAACCTTTAGAAGGCAACTCTTCGCCATAAGGAGGAGTGAGTTTTACCGCTTCACCTTGGTCGTTAAGCAAGGTATCGGTGATAGGGTTGAAGTCTAACCTACCGGCAATCGCCAAAGCCGCTACCATTTCGGGGAAGTTACAAAGGCGTGGGTATTAGGGTTACCGTCAGCACGTTTGGAGAAGTTACGGTTGAAAAGAATGGACAATCGTATTTTTCTCTTGCTTTTTCGGCACCTTCTCTGTCCCACTGACCAATGCAAGGGACTCACAAGCATTGGTGAATACACGAGTACCCAACTGCTCGAAGATGTCTATGATGCCGTCGCGCTCGGTAGTATAGCGTATTTGTTCAGAGCCAGGGTTGATACCAAAAGAGGCTTTAGGGGTAATTCTCTTTTCTAAGGCTTGTTTTTACCACCGAAACCGCGCGGGTGAGATCTTCGTAGGAGGAGTTAGTACACGAACCGATGAGCCCCCATTGCACCTCTAAGGGCCAATCGTTGGCACGGGCTACCTCCTTCATTTTGGATACAGGAGTACCTCTATCGGGAGTGAAAAGGACGTTGATATAAGGCTCTAAGGCAGAGAGGTCTATCTCGATGAGTTGGTCGAGAATATTTCTCGGGGTCGGCATAAACTTCGGGGTCGGCAGTGAGGTGAGGCGCAATCGCATCGGCAGCTAGGGCAACTTCTTCGCGCCCAGTAGCGAGCAAATAGCGACGCATCGCCTCATCATAGCCAAAAGTAGAGGTAGTAGCCCCTATTTCGGCACCCATATTACAAATAGTACCCTTCCCCGTACAGGAAAGCGATTTAGCACCCTCGCCAAAGTATTCTACAATAGCGCCCGTACCCACTTACGGTGAGTATATCGGCGACTTTAAGAATCACGTCTTTTGGGGCAGTCCACCCGCTGAGTTTACCCGTGAGTTTTACACCTATGAGCTTAGGGAATTTCAGTTCCACGGCATTCCAGCCATAACATCTACGGCATCAGCCCCGCCTACGCCAATGGCGAGCATTCCTAATCCGCCAGCGTTTACCGTATGCGAATCGGTGCCTATCATCATTCCGCCAGGGGAAAGCGTAGTTTTCTAAGACTATTTGGTGAATAATCCCTGCACCAGGTTTCCAGAAGCCAATACCATATTTGTTGGATACTGAAGAGAGGAAGTCAAATACTTCTTTAGACTGTTCAGTGGCCACTTTGAGGTCGGTTGTAGCGCCTATTTTGGCTTGTATCAGGTGGTCGCAGTGCACAGTGGTAGGGACAGCCACTTTGCTTTTGCCCGCTTGCATAAACTGCAAGAGCGCCATTTGGGCGGTGGCATCTTGACAAGCGATGCGGTCGGGGGCAAAATCTACATAGTCTTTACCGCGCTCAAAGGCACGAGAGGGGTTGCCATCCGCATAGGTGTAGTATATAATATTTTTTTCAGCAAGGGTAAAGGGTCGCCCTACCACTTGGCGGGCTTTGTCTACGCGCTCAGGAAATTTGGGCGTAGACCTTCTTTATCATTTCAATATCAAAAACCATAATTCAATTAACAATTAAAGATTAATAATTAACAATAGGGTTTTACTTCCTTGCATAACTTCAGCTACTTTGGTGAAATTGGGGTGGTAATAACCCTGCTAAATCTACCAGTGATCCTTGTATACGGGTGAGTTCTTCCACGATCGTCGCTTTCGTTGTCTTTTTAAGGCTTTGGCGATAGGAGCAAACTCTTTAGCAAGTGCGCTATCTTGAGTTTGTGCTGCTAAGGCTTCAGCCCAGTAGAGTGCTAAATAAAAGTGGCTTCCGCGATTGTCGAGCGTACCCACTTTGGCTTTGAGGCGATTTGTCGTTGTTCAACAGCTTACTCAGTTGCCTCATCGAGGGTTTGGGCTAACACTAAGGCTTTTGGAGTTCTCGTGCTTTTTGAGCAAAAATGCTCCAGCGAAGCCCCTAAGGCGAGAAATTCCCCTAAGGAATCCCAACGCAAGTGATTTTTCAGCAAAGAGTTGTTCGGCTAATTTAGGAGCCGACCCCCTGCCCCTGTTTCAAAGAGTCCGCCGCCATTCATCAAAGGGACGATAGAGAGCACTTTGGCACTGGTGCCTAATTCTAAGATAGGAAACAAGTCGGTGAGGGTAATCACGCAACACATTGCCCGTTACCGAAATGGTATCTTTTGCCCTTGCGAGTGCGCTCTAAGGAGAAGAGCATAGCCGTTTCGGGCGACATAATGCGGATATCTACCCCTCGGTGTCGCGTGTTGCCAAATAGTGTTTTACTTTTTGATGAGTTGCGCATCGTGAGCGCGGTGCTCGTCCAACCAAAAAGACCGCAGGTGTTTTGCTGAGGGCGTGCGCGCGTTACCGCTAATTTCACCCAATCTTGTATGGCAGCATCTTTTCGCGGTACACATACGCCAGATATCGCCCTTTTTCTACCTTGTGCGACAAGATACACTTTGCCGTCAGCACCCTACCACCTGTACACGTCCGCTGATGAGGGGATTTCAAAGTCTTGTCGTGCGAGCCGTATTCTTCAGCTTTTTGCGCCATTAAGCCCACATTGGCAACGCTTCCCATCGTAGCAGGATTGAACGCCCCGTGTTTCTTACGAAGTCAATCACCACTTGGTGAGATACGCGCATAAGTACTATCGGGCAGTACCGCCAAAGTATCTTGAGCCACGCCTTGAGCATTCCACATCTTGCTCCCCATTGCGAATCATTGCCGGCATAGAAGCATCTACAATCACATCGTTAGGGAAATGCAAGTTGGTAATCCCCTTATCAGAATTCACCATTGCCAAAGCTGCAGCTTGTGCAAGCGCCCCCTCGATGTCGTGTTTTAAAGGCTCCTGTTCTTCAGCAGGCAATTGTTCTATTTTTCGCCAGAATATCCGAAAGACCATTGCGCGCATTCACCCCTAAGGCTTTCAGTTCGCGCGGGTGTTTTTGGAACAAATTAGCAAAAATAAGTCTCTACGGCATAGCCAAAGAGAATGGGGTCGGAAACCTTCATCATTGTAGCTTTCAGGTGCAAAGAGAGGAGTACTTCCTTGTTTTTAGCTTCGGCAAAGGCTTTTTTATAGAATTTACAAAGGGCTTCTTTGCTCATAAAAGTAGCGTCTATCACTTCACCAGCTTGCAAAGAAACATCGGCTTTGAGTACCTGTACCTCGTGTTTAGGGTTTACCAACTCTATGCGCACCACATCGGCTTTTTGAAGCGTTACCGATTGCTCGTTGTGGTAGAAATCGCCCGCTTGCATCGTAGCGACTTCAGTGAGACTCTCAGCACTCCACGCACCCATTGAATGCGGGTGCGTTTGCGCGTACTGTTTTCACCGATTTGGGTGCGCGCCTATCGGAATTACCCTCGCGTAACACAGGGGTTCACCGCACTGCCTTTCACCTTATCATACCGCTGTTTGATAGCTGTTTCAACTTCATTAGCAGGATTTTCAGGGTAATCGGGGAGCGCATAGCCTTGTGATTGTAATTCGGCAATAGCCGCTTTCAGTTGGGGTACTGAAGCACTGATGTTAGGCAACTTGATGATATTGGCTTCTGGACGCGTTGCCAACGCCCCCAGTTCGCTGAGGGGCATCGGGCACGCGTTGTTCTTCTGTGAGAAAATCGGGGAAAGTGGCTAAAATACGCCCTGCCAATGAGATATCTTTGGCTTCAAAGTTGATGCCCGAAGAGGCGCAAAAGCGTTTGATGATAGGCAATAGTGAATGCGTAGCCAAATAAGGCGACTCATCGGTAATGGTATAGATAATGTTTTTTTCATTTACATCTTTTTATTCAATTCAACAAAAGGTCTTTCGGTGGCACCTACGTATATTTGTCGCGGACGACCGATAGGCTCTCCTCCTTGACGCATTTCCTTCCATTGGGCAATCCAACCAGGAGACGACCGATAGCAGAGCACAGTGAACATCTCTAAGTGCATACCCAAGGCTTTGTAGATGATACCTGAATAGAAATCTACATTGGGGTAGAGGTTGCGCGATTTGAAGTACTCGTCTTCTAATAGCTACTTTTTCGAGATGTTTGGCAATGCCAAAAATAGGGTCGTCGATGCCTAAAGCATTGAGCACATCATCGGCAGCCACTTTGATGATTTTTAGCCCGTGGGTCGAAGTTTTTGTCACACGGTGACCAAAAGCCCATCAGGCGGAAAGGGTCGTTTTTGTCCTTTGCTTTGTTGATGAACTTATCTACCCCACCCCCATCGGCGTGAATTTCTTCGAGCATCTCAATCACCGCTTGGTTTGCCCCGCCGTGGAGGCGACCCCAAAGGGCAGAAACCCTGAAGATATACTGGCAAACAAACCTGCCTCTGAAGAGCCTACCAAGCGCACGGTAGAAGTAGAACAGTTCTGTTCGTGGTCGCCGTGGAGGATGAGCAACTTGTTGAGGAGCACTCACAATGGTAGGGTTGATTTTGTATTCCTCAGTAGGAATTTCAAAGAAGAGTCGCAAAAATATTCTCGATATAACCTTTTTGTTGTCGTAGTAATTCAGCGGTAAACCTTCGCGCTTGCGGTACACCCAAGAAGCGATAATCGTTACTTTAGCAATGGCTTTGCAGACCGCTTGATAGACGTGTTTAGGGCAATGTACATTCACTGGTACAGGGTTGAAAGCGGTGAGCGCACTGGTAGCCGATGCCAATACCCCCATAGGGTGCGCCGAGCGCGGAAAAAGCCGTCCATAATGCGACGCATATCCTCGTGTACAAGGGTATACTTGTGAATTGTTTTTTGAAATCGTCATACTCTTCGGCTGTGGGGAGTTCGCCAAAAAATAAGAAGATAGGCTACTTCGAGGGAATTCGGCTTTGGCAGCCAACTCTTCGATATTATAGCCACGATAACGCAAGATACCCCGTTTCACCATCGAGAAAGGTAATGGCACTCTTGCAAGCGCCAGTGTTTTTGCTAACCCTGAATCTAAGGTTACCAATCCAGTAAGGGCACGCAATTTTTCAATATTGATTGCTTTTTCATTTTCAGTCCCTACTACAATAGGGAAATTCATACTCTTTTTCCTTCAAAAATCAATTTTGCTGTGTTTTTCCATAGTACAATTTGTTTTAGTGTTTTTAATGCTTTTTAAATGTTAAAAAGAATAAAAGTTTTATAGCTTTATTTTTCGATTTTATCATCTTTTGCGTGGTAAAGATAAGAAAAACAACTGAAAAAGCAACCTAATGAAATTTGTAATTTAACAAAATTTTAACGTATTTTTATTGAAAATCAACGATTTATGTGAAGCGAAGAGATTTTGAGCAGTTAAAGTGTTAAAATTTTGAAGATATAAAAAGTAAAGGGGGCAAATTATTGATTTGATAATTTGGATAGGTAAAAATTGAGGATTTCGCATAAAAAAGGAGGAAAATTGGCTCTTGAAAAGAATAAAAAAGCGGCTTTGAAGCCGCTTTTTATGAGATATCTCAAATTCTAATACTCGTATTCAGTAATAGAACTAAGTTCTTTTTGGTTATTACCCTCTTGACGATACCTTTTATTCATCGTAGGATAGCCTTTTTCATTATAAGTAAGATCTTGAGTAATAATTGTTTTTACTTCTACTCCTGATAACCTATATAAGTTTTTTTCTGTTTTTATCAAGTTATTTTTACTCATATCAGGTGACAAAAAGTAGATAGGGTCAGTAGTTTTTCTTAATTTGTTTAAAGGCATTGGATTAGTATTTGTATCATACAAATATTCAGTTGTTATTTGGTTTTTCCACCTACTAAGTTTCCATTGGAAAGGGTATAGACAATAGTATTGGTGTGAGTACTTGTACCACTTACCACATTTCCATTGCCATCACGACTAGTACTAATTTCATTTACAGTTATTATATTACCATTGTACTCTAATACTTTTTCATTATGCCGATTTATCTTTTCTCCCTGCCCATTAATATAAGTTGTTGAAGGATAAATATGAACCTCTTTAGAGTTGATCTCCTATGTATGAATATTCATGAGGTTTCAGTTTCTGCATCATCGTTGGGTTCTACTATTGTTTGTCTCACCAAACGACCTTGTCCATCGTAGTGATAATCAATAATGGAATAGTCCTCTGAAGAAGGTTCTCCTGATTTTATTTGTTTAATGAGATTTACCATTGTATTCTATTTTTGTATTCTCTGTAGTACCTGTTTGTACTCCATTACTATATTCAGTTTTAGTAAATGATAATATTTTTATCATTCTGAATATTATACACTATAACTGTACTTTCATTGTTTTTAGGATAAGTTACAGTTATGAGAATGCTCCTTCTTGGGATTGTTCCGTCATTGTCATCACTTTTGCCACAGCTGGCTGGCTACCATTGCCATTAAGGCGATAAAGATTTTTCATTGATACATTTTTAATTAGACCGCAAAGTACAAGTTTTTGAGAAATAAGGTTGTTAAATAATTGTTAATCTTACAACTCCGTTAATCTTTTTCATTCCCATTTCATAACCGTATTCAAAAAGCGTGATCGAGCATTTTGGTTTCCAGCACCCCTATATTGCTGAGGTTGTGCAACAATAGTAAATCACATTTCTTGAATTTGCGACTGTAGTTGCCGTCCATTGTGATGTGTGTAGATGCGTTGCATAAATTGAAAGGAGTTGCTGAGCTCTCGGTAATCGTTTCCAACGGGTTTTACAAAAGCTGCCAATGATTTTATCCATTGTTTTTAATATGGTTCTATCGGGAAGTTATCTAAAAGTCCGTCGTCGCAATAGAAACTTTCACCTATTCTCACGGGTGAAAAATAGGGTGGCAAAGCAGCTGAGGCTATTAGCGGCTGTATAAGTTCTCCTTGATTGAAATACTGCACTTTACCATTCAACAGATTGGTAGCTGTAACGATTAAAGGCAGTTGGAGTTCTTCAAAAGTGTGGTATTGAAATTCTTTTTCGAAGAATTTAGCGTATTTGGCACTATCCACCAAGCCTACTTTCTTAAAGGTAATCATCGACCATTTGAACAAGGGAGTTTTCCTTGAAAAGCGCATCATATCATCGGGTTTTACCCCACAAAGCGCCGACGCCCCAATGAGTGCGCCTCCACTAGTACCTGAAATGATTGATGGTCAGCAAGCCTTTTTCTTCTAAGGCTTTGAGCAATCCGGCATGTGCCAAAGCGCGCACCCCACCACCTGAAAATACTAAACCTAACTTCATAGGTTGTCAATTATCGCCTTTACGGGATTGTCCCCCTCGGGATTGTCGGCACTGCCGAGTAAGTGAGTCGGAGGCAATCTGCTAATCTGCCAATGTTTGCTAATTATCTAATTATCAAAACGCCAACATCGCACTTATATAGCAATGCCCGTCATAAACAAAAACACTGTAGGGCTGTCCATTTCCAGCTATTGGTTTCTTTGCGTACGCGCAACCGTGCTAAGGCATTGCATCGCAAAAAGCGTAGTAGAGCAATAGTGAAATTCCTGTGCCAAGAGCATATACAGGGGGTGCCATCGGGGTGTACTTCCGAGCGCATTTTGCTAAAATCGTGCGTTCTCCCTCTTCTCCTCGGTATCGAGGTCTTTCCTAAACTATAAACCGTTGATAATGTGCTGACAAAAACCTCACGAGCCGCAAATGAAGCGACTACTCCTATGCTTATCTTCCAATCGTAACCCAGCGGACGAAATGCGGGTTCTATCCCTTGCCTATATAGCCTAAAAACGAATATTCTAAACTTTCAGATTGGATGTAATTCGCTTTTTGTTCTTCTGTCCATTGGTGGGTTTGTGCTAGTTGTTCGGCGGTAGCCTCAGTGCTGTTGTACTTTTCGCCCATTCCGCGAGACCCTCAAGAACCACAACAATACCGAGATTGCCAAAATAAACACCTGCCCCCTCATCTACAAAACCTTTGGTTTTCTCGTATGCTATGAACATACATTGCGCAGTAGCGAATTTTATAGTCGAGGATTTCGGCTATAAAAACTGCTATTCTGTATTTTCAGCACTTTATCTAAGATAAAAGCTAAGTAATGCCACTACAAGCCCTAATAGTACATTGCGAAAATGTCCACGCTTTGTAGCTAACCCACAGAAAATCACCTTCGGAATTACCAAATTGATAATGATAAGATACACGGGCAAACGCGCCGAGCAGGTCATAAACGAGTAACGAGTATGGTGATAAGGCGTTCTTTCAACTCTCGATATTGCGGGCAATCATTACAGCAGGCACGGCACAAGCAGCCCCGAAATGAGTGGCACTACACTCTTGCCACTAAGCTCAAAACGTCGCATCACATTGTCCATCAAAACAACCCTACTCATATAGCCGCTTTCTTCTAAAGATGGCTATCAGAGTGAAAAGTACAGCTATTTGTGGGATAAACACGGTGATGCCTGCTATCAGGGAGCACACCATCGATGAGTAAATTAGTAAGTGCGCCTGCAGGCGCAATTTGGTCGCCAGCCATTCTCCTAAAAATACCAAAACCGTTCTCTCATCCAGTCCATTGGGTAGCTTGACCAGAGTGAAAACTGCTTGGAAAATGAGCAATAGTATGGCGGCAAATACCACATAACCAAAAGAATGGATGTTATGAGAAAACGGTCGAGGCGGGCGCGTAGGGTTTTGTGCCTTGTGCTGATCTACCGTATAAGTTTCTTTTAGCGTTTCGTTGATAAACTGATAGCGGATAATAGTCTCTTTCTGCTGTTTGCGGCGTTGTTCACTTTCGGAAGTACCAAACGGTATAGCCTCCAAGCGCGACATATCCACACAAAGGGGCAACCCACTAATTCTTTGAAGTCTGACAATAGCTTGTTTCAATGCTAAAAAGCCCTTCACCTTTGCGAGTGCTGGTTAGGACAATTCGAGTGTGTAACAAGCGTTCTGGTGGGGGATATCTATGCTAATGCCTTTGCGCTGCATCTGGTCAGCCATATTGATAACCAGAATAGTGGGCAGCTGGAGGTCTTTCACTTGGGTGAAAAGGCAGCAAGTTTTGCTTGAGGTTGCTCACCTCGCTCACCACCACCACCACATCGGGGAAGTATGTTCCTTGGCGGTTGATAAGAGTATCCACAGCCACTTGTTCGTCTTCCGAACTTGGGTTGAGGCTATAAGTACCTGGCAAGTCGATAATTTCAGCTTGCTGGTTGTCAGGGAGTTGCAATGCCCTATTTTCTTTTTCTACAGTAATACCGGGGTAGTTGCACCTTGTTGGTTTAAGCCTGTAAGCGCATTGAAAAGAGATGTTTTCCTGTATTAGGGATTGCCCACAAGGGCGATTTTAAGATATTGCCAATTTACTAAATCTGTTAATTAAATCGCTTGTGCGACTGTATGCCTAATTTGCTAATTGAATTGTTTTTGCCATATCTTTTTCTAATGGAAGAGATAAGCATCGTTCATACGGATATAGATAGGATCGCACAGTCGCCTTTTGGAGTACCTCCACTTCACTACCTACAAAACAGCCTAATTCAATGAGTTTAAGAGGAATTTTACAGCAGTCAAACTCCTGAATGATACCTTTTTCGCCTTTTTTCAAGGTCGGCAATGGTATGAGGGTGAGAAGCTCTTTTTCATAGCGATTGTTATTTAGAATTGTTTTCAGACGGCAAAAGTAATAATAATTTGTTAAATAGCAAATTAACCAATGATCAAATTTGCTAATTCGTTAATTATTCATATCTTTGCAACTCTAAACTCTCAAGCTAACAAACGTGGAAAATATACAAGCAATAAAACAGCGTTTTTGGCATCATTGGCAACGATTTAAAAGCTCAATCGTGCACTGGAGCCATTTACAGGTTGCCCCTCACCGATATTTCGGTGCTACATCACTGGTGAAAGTGGGGTGGGCAGAGGCTCTCCGCGCATCATTCACTCACTCTCAGTGCGCAAACACGGCAAATATATCGCTGTGAACTGCAGGGGCTATCCCCGAAGGTACTATTGATTCTGAACTTTTGGTCACGAAAAAGGAGCTTTTCACGGGGGCAACGGCTACCCGTAGCGGTTATTTTGAAGAAGCCGATGGCGGTACTATTTTCTTAGACGAAGTGGGCGAACTGCCTCTCACTACTCAAGTGCGCCTCTTGCGAGGTGCTCGAAAATGGTGGGTTTATCAAAGTAGGGTCTTCAGTAGTACAGAAAACCAATGTGCGCATCGTGGCAGCTACCAATGTACCAGAAATGCAGAAGCTATCAAAAGGACGTTTCCGCGAAGACCTCTATTACCGACTCAGCACCGTGAAATACACCGCCTCCTTTGCGCGAACGCAAGAGGATATCCATCTGCTCTTCCGCAAGTTCGCTTCGAGTTTTTGCCGAAAAATACAAAATGCCTCCCGTAAGGCTCAGTGAAGATGCTGTGCACAATTGTACCAACTACCGCTGGAGCGGTAATATACGCCAGTTACGCAATGTGGCCGAACAAATTTCGGTGCTGGAACAACGTCCGCGACATCACCGTCAAAGCCTTTTGCACTCTTACCTGCCCGACGAAGGTGACAAATCTGCCTTCAATAGTCCCTCGCAAAAACCGCTCAGATAGTGATTTTGGCAACGAACGCGAACTGCTTTTACAAGGTGCTTTTTCGATATGAAAAACGACCTCAACGACCTGAAAAACTCCTCTCGAGCTACTACAACACAGTAATTCTCATTACAACAAGAGACGAAGGTCTCATCCATCGCATTTATGGCAACGACACTCGCAAAAACGACCCTACACCTCCCTCTTTTGCTACCTGTAACACCTGCCGAAGAAATCCTTCCTCACGAGGTGAGTGTACGACTACGAGGAAGCTGCTGAAGAGCGTTTTTCACTCCAAGAACAAGAGCGTGAGATGATACGCAAAATCATTAGAACACAACGATGGCAAACGCAAAAGAAACAGCCTAAGGCTGAGGAATTTCGAACGCACTCTGTACAGAAAACTGAAGCAGTATAATATGATTTTAGGTTTCAGGTTTCGCAGTACTATCTCCCTCCCCATCCTACTCGTCTGCCCCGTCCGACTTGTCTGACATTTTTACTGATATGAAAAGAATTATTATCATATTTATTTTAATAGCTTTTTATTAGTTGTAGAGATAAGAAGAATGCTAATAACGTTGCTCTAAACTACATCTACAGATACAGAAGTCGCTATGCAACTTTAAAAGCTTTTTATTCATCTGTTTATAATGGTTCGTTAGATAACCAAGAAGTACTTTTTCAAGCAATATGTTTCCAAGCAATTGTTGGAAAAGATTGACGAACTATCTGCTGATATGACATTAGATTACGACCCTTTTATAGATGGACAAGATTTTTGCTGATGTTCTCAATAGGGACATTAAAAATAACACCTTTAGAAAACAAAAATGAATACAGATGTTGTTACTATTTGGAGATACTGATGAAAAAGAAACTTGTATAGACCTTTTTATTAGAAAAGATAAGGACGGGCATTTTTGCTAATTTCTAAAATATTAAATGATGATATTTTTAGCAGGGAAAAAGAGATGTAATGCCTAGTGATATTCAAGAAACAACTATAGACTATAAAGGGACTGGTTCAACTTTTAAAAATTAGAATGTAATGTCTCCAACAAAGAAGAATTTTATAAGTTGAATTGCCAAAATATAAGGGTTTGCAAAATGAAATAGAAGAAGGAAAAATAGTGTATCTGAAATAATTACAGTAACTGTTGGTAAGAATTCTAGAAAAATCATCAGAAAGAAGAGCCTCATGATCTACTTACTTCAAGCCCTTTTTGTTTATTTTGGATGAGGAAAACAAAACGTACATCTTATCCTTTGGTGGGTGAGTATAATTTTGGTTTGGGAACTATATTGTTATAAAGATAACAAAATCTTTCCTTTAGGACAGAGAATAACCTATTGGAAAGCAGAGTATGAAGAGTCTAAAACTACTTATGGTGATTTTGTGAAAATATATAGATCCGAAGAGAAATATATTGTCGCTATGCCTAAAATATATTTCAGCAGAGCATAGTAGATACAATGATTATCCTGATTATTTAGAAGGAACTCTCGTTAAAAGATAAAAAAATATATTATTTTTGAGTTTCCTTATACGGAACTTCCTTATTACCAGAAATATATGAATGGTGATAAAAAGGAGATTACGAAGAGTTTTTGAAAAAACGATTTTACCACTCTCGAGGACATCGTCATAACAGAAGAGGGGATCATTCAAAATGACAGTGGGGAGATGATTCAATTTAAAAATATTTACTGAGGTCATCAATCGCATACAAAAATCTAAGCTCTTTACGCTGAAAAAGATGTATCAACATCGACCTCAATCAAGATGGTGATAAAAGATATCTCTCTTGTTTTTGAAAAATAACAACGATTTAAAGTCTAATGATCCGATAGACTTTGGTTGCTCCCCTATTATTTTGTTAATTCATCAAGGAGGTGATAAAGTACAGATTCTTTCACAGTGAAAATCTATCAAAGTATGAAGGTTTTCCTTTCATTGCTCTTAAAAGACAATTTTTCACCATTATTGAATACTGAAGCACTCGGAAATTATACCGCTGAAAAGTATATCACTTTTAAATATAGTAAAAATAAGATTGTTCTACACCGATTTGGAAAGAAATCACCAATTGTGCGAGGATGAGAAAGCCTTCCATCACGTTCAACTAACACAAAGAAGACTTTGAGAAAATCCTTTTTGAAGATTATGATGCTGAAAACCACGAGATATATATAATCAAGAAAGATTTAAAAAGTGAAAACAACCTTTCTCATATTATATTCATTTCTGTTGTTAAGCACTTGCCAACAACGGCAAGTTCAGTATGACAATAGTGTAGCCACCACTACAGTTACTGAAAGTGTGGGGACGAAAATTCATCAAAAGATGAGATTTTTATAGGAAGAATTTTATGCCGGTGATGAGCTTTTCTGATTATGAATTTATAAAAATAATGTTATTTTAAATCTGATAGTCTTTTCGTTATAGTGTTTACGACCATTGCACTATCGATATTTTGTTTTAAGTTTTAGAAAAGTTTCTTTTCTCAAATGAAGATGGTGATTCCGTATATTAGATACACGTAATTCCTAAAAACATTGCTCATGATTAATTTTCCATCCATAATGAGTTGGGAGCGTCTTTTATTTTTAGATGATATAAAAGAATGGAATCGTGACAAGACTCCCAATATTGCCTACTCCTAAGGACATCGTCATAACAGGAAGAGGGATCATTCAAAAGGAAATGACAATGGGGGAGATGATTCAATTTGTATATTACTGAGGTCATCAATCGCTATACATCTCAAGCTCTTACGCTGGATGTATCAACACGACCTCAAGTCAAGATGAGTTTATAAAGATATCTTTCTTGTTTTTCGAAAAGTATTATCAGTTCTGATAGTTTTTGGTAAGATCCCATTACGTGTTTTGTTAATTCATCAAAGAAGGTGATAAAATAAGCAGTGTTTCTGCCAATATCTTACTCAGGTATGAGGTGTTTTCCTTTCGAAGAATTGCTTTTTACAATTTTTCACTGTTGATATGAACACTGAAGCACCTGAGAGTACACTCGCTGAAAAGGTCATATCACTTTTGAACATAGTAAAAATAAGACGAAACCACACCGATATGGACGCATCTCCATCTCGATATAGTACTCTCCAATGATCAATTAACACAAAGAAGACTTTTTGGAGAAACTCCTCTTATGAAGATTATGATACTGAACTCATAGAAAGCCAAATGTGATATAGCAACTATCGAGAAGATTTATGAGACAACTCTTTTCTCATATTATCATATACACTCTGATTGTTAAGTAGCATGCCAACATGAAAGGCAAGTTCAGTATGACAATAGTGTGGCCCGCCGCTACCAGTTACTGAGCTAGTGAATTACTAAATGTACTGTAGAATCAGAGATATAAATTTTATATGTATCCTGATAATTTTTAGAAAAGGTAATAACTATAATTATAACGGAAGAAAGATATAACAGAAAAGTTAACTCATACAGACACTCTGTTTATAAAGAAATTGTTTTCGTAGTATTTCAAAATACATTGTTTAATTTACTTATCTATTTTAATAATGATGAAAAATATTAATTTTAGTTTGAGCAAGTGATTATATTACAAAATGACCTCTTGTGAAATAATAATAGTAAAGTTGCAAGAAGAGAGAGTTTAAGAAAACGGCACACTGACACCCCACTCTATATCTAATGAGGTTACTGCCTATGCAATCTATTATCCTTACAGGATAAAGAGGGACTGAAATTTCTATAGAATTGATAGATAGAATTACTAAAAAGGATGGATATGTCTATTGATGATTTTTGATAGTAAAGAGTTAAAAGCTGCTTTTTGGAAATATCAAGCTCATTTGATAACACATGTACTTTTCTAAAACAGACAATAAAATGCTGGTAATTCTACGAGATATTGTTAGAATGATTCTGAAGCGGGTCTAAGTTTAATTTATATTTTCTATTGATACATGGTAGGACAATATGCAATACCTGAACCTATTGATGATTATAGAACTAAGATCCTGAAATTTCTAAAGATGAAGACACAATATCTGTAACAGATAAAGAAGGTGAAAATATTTATGTAAACAAGATGGAGAGATAGTTTCAGATCTTAAAGACTAGCACCCAAGAAGTTAAACATAGAAAGACACTTGTCGCTCACAATAAGTATTTATTTAATGACGACAAGGTTTCCTGATCGATTTGACGTAAGAATGATGCTTTTATGGAGCAATTAGTAGAGGGTTTGGATATGCGCAAGACTTTAAATTATTTAGAGTGTTGTTATAAAGAAAACGCATTACGATAAAAAGTATCCAGAAAGATTATGGCAGTTTATTTTGGGTAAAGAACTGTGATGGCTCTATAAAACGTACGTTCAAACACTGCTTTACAAATCTTACAGCTATACACGTTAAAACTGCCTATCAGGAAATTTTAGAAGATATAAAAAGGTTATATCACTGTTTACGCGATGAAGAAATTGAGACAAGAAAGAAGAGTAACAGAAGAGCAACGAATAAAGATATTATGCAAACATAGCTTACTTTGTGAACAATATAAATATACAGATGATAGTCCATATCAAATGATGGAAGACTTCGGTATTTTCTTAGCGATTCTCAAGTTGGATATTTTTAATTGAAAAATAAAGCACTTTTTAATCTTCCCAACTCAAAGAGTGGTGGGACAAGGCGGACTACTGATGAGTATTTATTCACAACGATTTTGAGAAAAGCCAAAGCAACCTCTTTCCTCATATTATATTCATTTCTGCTGCTAAGTGCCCGTCAACAACAGCGAGTTCAGTGTGACTATAATGCCCAGCCACCACTACAGTTACTGAAAGCGTGGAAGAAGACACTTCTAACATCAATGATTTTTGCTTTAATGAAGATGGCTTTTCAAATTGTTACCTCAATTGCTAGTGCATAAAGGTGATTTCAGAAGCTGTGAAAGCGCTTCGCTATAGGGGGCTGATACAGAGATTTTTGACCAAAACAAAAAGGGAAAAGAAAATTTGATTCTTTTTAGTATCTCTTGAAAGTGGCAACTACCCTGGTATATATATTTTGAAGATATTTATAAAGAACATTTAGGACTTGATGGTGATTATCAGCACGAGGAAGTCTACATAGCTAACCGATCAGGATCTCTCATCACCCAGCATGTAAATCCAACAGCCTACCAGTGGTAAGTTATTTATTACAAAAAGGAGCTTCGAGTGTACCGCTACCTTATCCACGACGGCTAGTTTCGAAAAGGTCACCTCTGGTGATAGCGGCGTATGAAAAGAATCAACTACGAAATGGCTAAACTACTTATCAAAGCATGCTGATTTAAGTGATCGTGATAGAACGAGATGGGTATTCTCTTGCTGATGTGTGTTGTTAAAAGGAGTAAATGGCGAGAGTGTAGTATTTGGAGATAATAGCATAGATAAAATCGTCTATTCAAAAGAAAAGGATTTAAATGGTGATGGGCATAGACGACTCCATACTCATCTATCAACCTCCATAATTAAATTAGTGGATCTTATTTTGTAAACAAGAATAAAGGCTTAGTGAGAAAAAGACACTTTTAAAGAACTTATAAAATGATATGTCTCGCATATAATGGTTATTACCAATCCCAACGACGGCCCTGGTCTCAGAGCAAAAGGTTTTATGGGCGTGCACTTTTGAGGGCAGTACTTTTTACAATAAAAGAAAACTATTCCTCTCAATACCTGTAAGTGATTTTGGTGTACTACTTTTGCTATTGACCCAGGAAGCGAATAACATGTTAGCTGTCAAAAGAGTAGTATGTGACCAGATAAAATGGTGAGGAACAGAGAGTAGATGATTTGAAACAATCACCCCTTTCGAAGAATATAATAAAGATTAATAGTAGGAAAAGGCAAAAAGAACATTTATAATATTAGCTACTGTTATTTTTCAGACAAGCTGTTCTCAACCTGATAAAAACTACATTAGGAAGGATAGACTTAATACTTTTGCCTAATAACTATTTCTTTGGATGAGTAAACTCGTTTTCCCTTAAAAAGTGATTTAGTTAAAAGAGGTCAATTTATGGTATGTTATTTACCTCAAACAACTGCTGAAAAAGGGAGTGACCGGGAAAGATTTCTTGATCAAAGATTTCCCCTCAGTTTCGATGCTCTAAGGGCATTGAAGATTCTTATTACTATACCCAAGAAGATTTAGATAGAAAATATATTATTAAAGAACAGAGTTGAACAGCATCTTTACTGATTATAAACTCATGAGGTAGATATACTCCAGCTCAATATTTAGAAAAGAAGAGAAGAAAGATACTTATGCCTCAAATATCCTTCCCAAGTAATATCTTGGCCATTAAAAGAATGACCAATGGAGTTCATAAAGAAAGTAGAGAGCAAAGATGCTGAGCACTGATGAAAGCATGTTCAAAAAGAGTTTTTAGAAGCTTTTATATTAATTGTTAATTGATGAAAATAGGGCTTATAGGTCTCGGTTGCGTGGGTTACCTTTAGCTTGCCTCTTTGCTATATCCGTGCGTGGCGACCCTTATAAGGTGCGTGTAGAAAAGCAACGCTGCGTAGATACTACCGAGGCGAAATCAGTGAGGTGAAACGCTTAACAAAGAGCGTTTGCGCCCACCCCTATCATTGAACTACAAACCCCGCTGATGCCGCCGATTGCAGTATTGTGTATGTCTGATGGCTGTCCCCTACTATCGACCTCTCAGCAACGGCCGGACCTGACTCGCACTCCGCAAAGCAAGGCCAGTAGGGCAGTAGCTCACAAAAGGTGATATTGTGATTTACGAGATCAACGGTTTACCCAGGAGTAACCGAAGAAGTGTGTACCCGTCTTAAGAAAAGGTGTATATCAAACCTCAGTAGTTTCGACCGCGATTTCTTCATGGGTTACTCACCCGAACGACATCAACTGGCGACAAAACAGCACACGGTGGAGAATGTTTTGCAAAATAACTTCAGGTTCTACTGAGATAGCAGCAAAAGTCGATGCGCTTACACGGTACTCACTGTACTTATGCCTCGCCTCTATCAAAGTAGCCGAAGCCGCCAAAGAAAGTGATAGAAATGCGCTCAGCGCGATCGGTGATACACGCTTTATGAACGAAATCGCCAAAATATTCACTGTTCCATCGAACATCGATACCAATGCCGTGATAGATGCCGCCGGCAGCAAGTGGAACTTTTGCCCTTTCCGCCCCGATTGGTAGGCGGACATTGTATGGGGTAGACCACTACCTCCCGCAGCCAAAACTCACGGCGTTTCACCCCGCCCTAATGATGGAAGCCCGCAAAACTAACGATTCTATGGGGGATATATCGCTTACCAGATTATCCAACCGCTTGTGTTTGCAAGGCGCTCAGTGAAAAGATAGCAAAATCACTGCTTTTGGGCTTCACCTTTAAAGAAAACTGCCCCTGACACTCGCAATACTAAGGTTATGATATCTATCGCTACTGGAAAATTCTACCGCTCACATAGTGACATACGACCCTTGGGGCTGACGCTCACCGCGCTGAAGAAGAGTACGGCATCAAGTAGAAACCAATAGAGAAAACCTTCCTAAAAACAATGATGCGTAGTGCTTTGCTGTACAACGAGTTTTTACAAATGAATATAGCTGATTACCTAAACGAAAAAGGAATCATTTACGATGTAAAAAGGCAAATTGCCTATTGCTGAGAATATTTTTAGATTGTAACAAATGAAAAATATCCTTTACATTGCACTTTTCTTTATTGCCCTCAGTAGCTCTCGCTCAAGATTTCTTTGACGAAAGATGGTTTTTCCAAGCGAGTGCTCATCTAAACATCCCCAGAAGAGAAAAAGCTACTTATTCGTATGGGGTTCATTTTATGAACCATTTGGGTAGAGATGCTTCTTATGGGAAAAAGAATACATGTTTAGAGGAGTAATCTATTCCACCGATTTTTCAACCAATTACCTATTCACCCGTTCTTGGCTGTAGGAGCTATTGTGAGGGATTCACCATTTCAGGCCCTGCAACCACAGCTTTTAAAAAAGCAGGAATTGTTGATGGAGGAATGCTCCTAAGGCTTCTTATGCCGATATTTACGGACAACTATCTGGTTTTGTCCACTAAGCAAACAAGTAAAGGCCTCTTTTGGCGAAGCTTAAAATAGGGGTTGAGTATCCCTATTGCTGTAGAAGATGCATTCACTGTAAGCGTATTGATAGATGCCTCATATACAAGTTTTGAGGTGGGCAACCCATTCTTGCCGATGAAATCCCGATACAGTAGAATACCGCACTTTAGGCATAGGTTTTGGCATCCGATTCTAAAATAAAAAGCGCGTCACTGATCACAGCAACGCGCCTTAGAATATATAATATAATAGCGATTTCTAGATTGTTTTACTACCTCTTTCCAAAACAGTGCTAAAACAATTTCTAATTCGCTGAATTTGCTAATCTGCTAAATTAGTTTGTATCTTTGCCGCCTGAAAGTGAAGAACTATGGCAGCAGTACTTAAATTACTAGATGTTTTACCTGTGATTACAAGCTCATCGCGAGTACATTCAGCTTTTAGGACGACTATCGCTTGGCTTATTTTCTGAACAAAACGCTGCAATTGCAGTGGCTAAAGAAAACCAAAAAGCAAGTTTGTTAGACACTGTTTCGGGTAAATATTTTCGACTACTATTGGGAAAAACCCTTGTTAGGAACAGCTTGGCACTGCATAGCGCAACGCGACTGCTAATAGAGAAAAGAAATGCATACCTTTCGCTTTTTGAGAGTACAACCTCCTTATCTACTAATAGACAAATACAAAAAGTAGACTACTTTCTAAAAATTGACACCGAAAGGCGTATGGATTTAGCAAACACTGTCTCTCTAAAAATATCTGAAATACCTCGCTACTACCGCTTATACTATCGATACCGATACACTGAATAATAAATATAAACAGATTTTTCAAGAATGTTAAATACACAAAGATTGTAGCTACCTTAGGCCCTGCTACCGAAAGTCCTGAGGTAATAAAAGATATGATGGCTGCGGGCGGAACGTCTTCCCGTATCAACTTCTCACACGCCGATTACAGACGATGTGCGCAACCGCATCAAGATGATTCGCCAAATCAACGAAGAACACGGCTTTTCATACCGCTATCCTCGCCGACCTCCCAAGCGTCCTAAATTGCGCGTTGGGGTAATGGAAGACGATGCTGTGGTATACCCTCAGCGACCGCGTAACTCTTTCGTTACAGGCGGAACCTTTTGTAGGTACTAAAGAACGCGCTTATATGAACTACAAAGCGTTCCCTCAAGATGTAAACCCCAGCGAACGCATTTTGTTGAGACGATGGCAAACTCATCTTTGAAGTGGTATCTACCAATCGTGAAGACGAGGTAGTAGCCGTAGTTATACAAGGTGGTCTCTTCAAATCTAAAAAGGGGTGAACTTACCTAATACCAAAGTATCTCTCCCTGCTCTTACCGAAAAGACGTTCGCGATGCACTTTTCGCTATCTCTCAAGAAGTTGATTGATCGCTCTTTTCTTTCGTGCGCCACCCCGAAGATATCCAAGACCTAAAAGAACTTATCAAAGAAAAATGCAGGTTACGAAATTCCTATCATTGCCAAGATTGAAAAACCTGAAGCTTTGTAAAATCGATAAGATTATGGCTGCTTGTAATGGTATTATGGTTGCCCGTGTGACCTTGGGGTAGAAATCCCAGCTGAAGAAGTGCCTCTTATCCAAAAAGAATTAGTGCGCAAAGCTAAATCTCACCACATCCCTGTAATCATCGCACCCAAATGATGGAAAGCATGATTTCAAGCCCTACCTCTACCCGCGCCGAGGTGAACGACGTAGGAAACTCAGTAATGGATGGTGCCGATGCGGTGATGCTCTCTGGTGAAACTTCAGTAGGTAAATATCCTGTACAAGTAATCCAGCAGATGACTCGTATCATCAAAAGTGTAGAGGATTCTAACCTTATCCAAGTTCCTCTCATCACACCGTTTATACGTTCGTTGCGTTATGTAACCAACACGATCTGTTTCCACGCAGCGAAAAATGGCTAACGACACCAATGCCGCGTAATACTCCCTTACAAACAGTGGGTATGCAGCCTTCCGTATTTCGTCATACCGCCCTAATTCACATTCCATTTTCACATCTAACAAGCGCATCCTCACCCAGTTGAACCTCTTGTGGGGCGTAACTACTTACTACGATCGCTTTGTTTCTACCGATGAATTGATTGAGGACATCAACCTATTGCCAACGAAAAAGGCTATGTGGATATGGGGATATAATGATAAGTCTCGTATCAATGCCAATGCAAGGCAAAGGAATGGTGAACACCCTTCGTGTATCCGAAATTGACTCTTGCGCCGTAAATTTCGAGAATAAAAAGAAAAACATAATAACAAATCACAAGTTGTCACAAAGGTTGCTTTAGCAAACGCTGAGCAACCTTTTTATATTTTTATCCTTAAATTCCATAGAAAAACATTTTGTTTTATAAAAACCGTTTTTACAAATTCTCCTCTAAGTAGAACAAATGTCTTTGGGCTAATACCTCTCTTCATAATTCGTAATTCGTAATAATTTCTTAATTCGTAACTCGTAATTCGTAATTATTTATTATCTTTGTCGCCCTAAAAATTTTTCTATTTACAATGAAAAACTCTCCTTACTCTTAATCACACTGTTGCCAATGGCAGCCTCCGCCCAATATACCGAGATTATCAACCCAATCTCCCCTGCACTTCTCAAAGTGCCTATGCCGTAGGCTCGTGTATTGCAGTTCGAAGGGGGCTTGTGGTACGAACGCAGCAACCATAAAAACCGGCACTTCTATGAATTTTTACAGGAGTGAATTATGCCGTGCGCTATGGCTTCTTTAAAGAACAATTAGAAGTAATGCTCAATGGTACCTTGCCTACGACTATACTCTCGAGCATAACAGTTCTTCCTCTCATTTTTGGCTTTGTAAACAACACTATTGGAGCAAAAATACCAGTTGTTCAAACCCGCTTTTTAGACGAAAAACCTAATATATACAGCTGGAAGGCGAACAACTCCTTCCGTTGGCGCAACCTCACCCCTCTATTGCCCTCTATGCGGGTATGAATTTCTTGCCCAACAAGCGTTATTATTATGAAGATGTACCAAAAACTATCCCCCAAAGTAGCTGCTATTTTCCAAGCTGAACCTATTCCTCGTGGTAATCGTAGCCAATCTCATCGCCGATAGATTCTTAAAAAGAAAGTACTGAATACAGCTATATCCTCACTGTTACTCACAATTTAGACAATGGTTGGTTCAGTATTTTTGCCGAACAACAAGGTGTCTATAACGAACAATACCGCGACCAAATCACCCGCCTTGAGTAGCCTTTTTAGCCTCCGACAGTTGCAACTCAATGCCGATGTAGGCTTTGGCTGGAAAAGACACTCCTCAGCGTTATATGGGCTTGATAGGTGCTTCACACCGCATCGACAATCACAACAGCTATATCAAAAAGTACTCAAAGAAAAAGTAGAACCTACTAAAAATAGACCATAAGAAAAAGCTAAAAAGAAACAGACGTAATGCTATCGATTAAAGAACTTTCTCTAAAAAGAACTTACTGAATTTGTAAAGTTCCCTCTATCACTATACCCTAACCACCCTTATTGGGTACCACCTATTATCAATGACGAAGTGGCATCTTTTGATAAAAACCAAAACCCTGTGTTTGAAAAATGCCGAAGCCTTCTTCTACGGCGCTTACAACGAAAAAGGTAAAATGGTAGGACGTGTGGCTGCTATCATAAACCAACACGACCTCAAACAAGGCGCAAAAGTGCGTTTTGGCTGGCTCGATATGATTGACGATATCGAGGTTACCAAAGTACTCCTCAACAAAGTAGCCGAGAAAGCTCGCGAATACCAGTTGGAATATATCGAAGGTCCTATGGGCTTTCTGAGTATGGACAAGGTGGACTTGCTCACCGAGGCTACGACCATATCTCCAATATGATGACCTGGTATCACTATCCGTACTACAAACAACACTTAGAGCAATTAGGGTTTACTAAAGAAAAAGGCTTTATTGATATGTCTTTCCAATTAAAAAATGCGAAACCTGAATTCTTCAAAAAAACAGCCGAAGCTATAAAAAAACGCTATGGCGTAAAATCTATCGATACCCCCACTACCAAAGAGGTGCTCAAGCACGTCGATGCAATGTCTCGATCTCTACAACGAAACCTACTCTAAGTTAGCTTTTACGTACCCGTGAGCAACTGTCAGCGCGATTATTTCAAACAGAAATACATTCCGTTTATCAATCCTGAGTACATCCGTTTTATTGAAGATAAAGACGGCAAACTGATATGTTTTGCTATCGTAATGCCTTCTTTTTCCAAAGCCTTACAAAAAGCCAAAGGCAAACTCTTCCCTTGGGGGTTGGTGGCACTTATTGCAAGCCAAAAACACCACGATACTGTAGAGTTCTACCTCATTGGAGTAGCTCCTGAATACCAAAGCAAAGGTATTCCCTGCACTCTTGTTTGATTATTACTACGATGTATTCTCTAAAACAAGGTGACTCATTGTATTATCACCCTGAACTCGAAGAAAAACATCGCTATCCAACAACTTTGGAAAAATTTTTGACCCCCACTATATTTGCGCGCCGAGCAACTTTTTAAAAAGAAGTTTAACCCCTAACAACTAATACCGATGAAGAAACTTTTATTTCTTACCGCCCTCTTAACCATTGCTTGCCAACCTCCTCACAAAGAGGTAAAAATTCACTGAAAATGATATCTGTATCATACCACAACCAAAAACTTGCGCTACTCAACAAAGATAACTTTTGGTCTAACAAACAGACGGCAATCGTGAGCGACATCGCTTTTGTTGAGGCTGCTGAACTCTTTGCCGAACAATTCAAAAAGCTTCTGGCTTTTGAACCTCTATGCAAGCAGAGTGGTGTAACAACTAACTACATCGCACCTCGTTGTCGATCAACTCTGCCAAAAAGAAGGTTATACCCTTGTAGTAGAACCTGAGAGGATTTCATCACTGCAGCTGACTATAACGGGGCGCTCTATGCCCTCGAGACCCTGCGTCAGTTACTACCCAAAGAGTTTGAAAGCCCCTACCCCTGCACAAAACCGATTGGGTGGTACCCGCCATTGTTATCACTGATGCTCCCAATACCGCTAAGCGCGGACTGATGCTTGATGTTTCTCGTCATTTCTTCCCCAAAGAATATATACTGAAACCCTCGACCGTGATGGCGATGCTCAAACTCAACACTTTTCATTTCCATTTGGTAGACAATGAGGGTTGGCGTATCGAAATTAAAAATACCCCAACTTACCGAAGTAGGTGCTTGGCGCGTAGACCAAGAGGATAAACTATGGGATGAGCGCACTCACTAACCCCTGCCGATGCTCTTTGCCAATCCCGCATCAGCTCCTAAAAATATGGCGGTTTCTATACCCAAGAAGATATCAAAGAGATTGTAGCCTACGCCGCTGATCGTGGTATTACGGTAATCCCCGAAATAGAAAATGCCCGCCCACGTGATGAGTGCTATAGCCGCTTATCCCTGAACTCTTGTCATAAACGCCCCATAGGTGGTACCCTCTGGCGCCGTATGGCCTAACATCGACATCTATTGTGCAGGACAAGAGGAATCTTTCACTTTCTTAGAAGATGTACTTACCGAAGTAATGGCGCTATTCCCTAGCAAATACATTCACATAGGTGGCGACGAAGCTGATCACACCGAATGGGAAAAATGCCTAAATGCCAACAACGTATAAAAGACAACCACTTAAAAGATGTTCACGAATTGCAAAGCTTATTTCATCAAACGAATAGACAAATTTTTAGTCTCTAAAGGACGTGTTCTTGTAGGTTGGGATGAAATAGTGGACGGTGGTTTGGCTAACGATGCGGTAGTGATGAATTGGCGCGGTATCGACATAGGCAGAAAAGCCCTCGAACAAGGCAAACCCTGTAGTGCTCACCAGTGATTGTTACATCAACAGATATCAAGGTCTCCCTGAGTATGAGCCTCTCTGCTAATGGCGTTTGCTGTAACACTTAAAAACTCTACCACTACAATCTTGAAAAAGAAAAGCCTCACCCAGAACTACAAAAATGTTTTAGGTACCCAAGCTAACTTATGGGCTGAATTTATAGCCACCCCGAACATTCGGAATATAGCTCTTCCCTCGCTTGTTAGCTTTTTCCGAAATCAGTTGGACACCCGATAACTTAAAAATTGGGACAACTTCGTGAAGCGTACCGAAAACCTTTTATGGATCGTTTGAGATGTGATGAAAATAAAATACGCACGTTCTATGTATCAGGTGTTGCCTGCCGTTGAAAAACCAAAACGGTAAGGTTTTCTTTAAAATTAGAGTGTGAAGTCCCAACGCCGATATTCGCTATGCTTAGGCGATACCCCATAGAAAAAGCCGAAAAATACACCCAACCTATTCCTTTCAACGAAAGTACTACATTTCAAAGCTACTGTTTTCGGTGGAAAAAGCGACCAATACCATTACCACTGGTGAGGGTAACATTCCACAAAGCGATAGCTATGAGTTATAGTCCACGCTCTATCATAAGAAGTATCAGGGACAAGGCGAGATGACTCTCACCAATGTGGTTCGCGGTAGCAAAAACTTCCTAGACGGACAGTGGCTCGGTTGGTTAGGCGACGATGTAACTCCCTCACCCTTGATTTAGAACAAGCCACCGAGGTAAGTGAAGTGCGTATAAGCGCAATGGACTACCAAGCATCTGGTATTTACTTCCCTATAAAATTTTGCAGTAGCCCTTTCAACCGATGGCAAAACTACAGTGAAGTAGCGACTCACAACGAGCCTGTGTAGTGAGAGGCAAACCCTCTTTAAAAGATTTTTGCACTGAAGTTCAATTCTCAAGAAGCACGCTATATCAAGATTACCCTCAAAAATGTCAAAACCCTCCTAAAGGCGGTGATGCGTGGCTTTTTATAGATGAAGTTTTGGTATTTTAGAAAAATAATGTACCTTTGTTGCTCTTTTAAAAACTCTTATTTTTATAAATTATTAATTGTAAATTGTTAATTGATACATAATGGATTCAGTAAAATTATATCAACGAAAAGCAAAGACCGCTTTATTGCGGAACTGATAGAACTGCTCAAAAATGCCTTCTATTGGTGCCGATGCTGCTATTCTCAGGATGTTACTCAACACCGCCGATGCCGTAAAAATGCCTTAGAAAAGGCTGGTTGCGACAAGGTAGAAATATGTGAAACCCCGCTACCCTATCGTCTATGGCGAAAACTATCGACCCTGCCCCACCTACCGTATTGGTATATGGACACTACGATGTACAACCCGCCGACCCTATCGAGCTTTGGGAATCCGACCCTTTGAGCCTGTGATCAAAAACCGATATCCACCCGATGGTGCTATCTTCGCTCGTGGGGCTTGCGACGACAAGGGGCAAATGTTTATGCACGTGAAAGCCCTGGAATATATGGTGAAAAACAATGTATTGCCTTGCAATGTAAGTTTATGATTGAGGGCGAAGAAGAAGTAGGTTCCGAAAGTTTGAGTTGGTTCGTAAAACGCAACCACGAAAAACTCAAAAACGATATCATCCTCATTTCCGATACCGGTATGCTGGCTAACGACACCCTTCTATCACTACGGGCTTACGCGGACTCAGCTATGTGGAAGTAGAAGTTACCAGTGCCAACCGCGATTTGCACTCTGGCTTATACGGTGGTGCAGCAGCGAAACCCTATCAATGTGCTTACTAAGATGATTGCTTCCTTGCACGACGAGGAACAACCGCGTGACCATTCCGCATTTCTACGACAAAGTAGAAGAACTCCCAAAGCCGAACGCGATGAAATGGCAAAAAGCACCTTTCTCACTCGAAGCCTACAAAAAGCCTTGAGATATCGATGAGTATATGGCGAAAAAGGCTACACCACTACCGAGCGCGCCTCATCCGTCCTACCCTTGATGTAAATGGTCATCTGGGGCGACTATACAGGGGCAGGAGCCAAAACCGTGATTCCAAGTAAGGCTTATGCCAAAAATATCAATGCGCTTGGTGCCTAACCAAGACAACCGCGAAATCACCGAACTCTTCACAAACACTTTGAGACATCGCTCCTGCAGGAGTGCGCGTGAGTAACCCCTCACCACGGCGGACAAGGTTATGTAACCCTACCGATACGCCTGCTTTACCAAGCAGCGGTAAAGCCTGCAAAGAAAGTTTTGGCAAAGAGCCTATCCCAGTGCGTTCGGGTGGTAGTATCCCTATTGTAGCCCTTTTTGAAGAAGAATTAGGTAGCAAATCAATTCTCTTAGGCTTTGCTTTTAGATAGTGATGCCATCCACTCGCCTAACGAACACTATGGTATTTTCAACTTCCTAAAAAGGTATTGAAACCATTCCTTGGTTCTATCACTACTTTTGTAAACAACAAGTAATACCAATATAAAGGGAGGCTGTATAGACTTTAACAAAGTATGCTACAGCCCTCTTTCTCATTATATAATGACACGAACCACACTTATCAATAACCATTGATAATAAACATCTTAACAGCTAACTGCAAAAAAATATTTTAAAAATCTTCCTAAAAATTTGCAGGTTTTCAAAAAAATAGTCGTACCTTTGCACCGCAATTAAGAAAACAAGTAGAATATTCCTCCTTAGCTCAGTTGGTTAGAGCATCTGACTGTTAATCAGAGGGTCACTGGTTCCAAGTCCAGTAGGAGCAATAAAAAGCACTTACATGCAATGCGCTTTTTGTTATCTTCTTTATACCTTTTGCAGTAAGTTCAGTAATACCAGCTTTACATTAGCAATACCCTTTTTCACATATTGTGTAGCTTAAAGCAAACTACTACAAAATCTATCAGTAACAACTAGTAATCTGTGTTTCACATACCTAGATTTGCCCCCTTTGTTATCTAACATCTGGAACCTGACACCTAAAACCTACTTACCTGTTACCTCCTCACCGCTGCTCCCAAAAGCTAATAGTGAGGGGCAACGACCACCCTAACGAATAGCTATCTAACGGAAGATACGCCTTGAGTGCATACACCTGCTCTAATGATGATATCGCCCCAAGTTTTACAACTGTCGATAAACGATAACACTGCAGTAACAGCAATGCTCACGAGGTAGGGCGTGCGCGATTTTTACCAGTATTGCCAAAAGAGCAACACATCCAAAATGATTGTGAATACAATAGGATATAAAAACAGTAATATATAAGCTGCATATTGTATAATGCTATCTACTTTGTTGATGAAAGCACTATAGAAACAAGCGTGCAGAGTATTACCCTGCTTTGTATGCGCAAGCGACCTTTGGTGAGCTCCTCAAAAACTCCCCTACCGACGAGGTGAGCGCATATAGCCGTTGTGAGACAAAGCCAAGCCCATCGCCAGAGCAACTGCCATCGCTCCCCAGCGCCCTAATACCGAGTGAGAAGTATACAATAGCAAGTCGGTGCGCGAAACTTCATTATCAGTAAGATAGCCCGAAGTCGCTCCTAAATAGATAAGTCCGCCGTAGATAAACAGCAACATATTGTGGAGATACTGCCCGAGAGCAATGTGATATGCGAACGCTTTTCGGGTGAACGATAGCCTTTTCACCACTGCCGAAATGATAATCCCGCAAAAATCACCGAGGCAAGTACATCCATCGTTTGGTAACCTTCAGTAAAGCCAAAAAACAAAACTATCTTTGGCAACAAAATCCGATGGAAGTGTGTGGTGCAAGGGAATAGAATGCCCAAAGCAATGAGTAATACCAAGACTATCAGCAAAAAGGCGTCAGAAACTTCCTAATAATATCCACAATCTTCGATTTAGAGATAGAAAGCACTAAAAACCACCCAAAAACACTACTAAAAATGCAATTTTGGGCAAATCGGGTAACAAAGGGCTATCCCTACCTCAAAAGTAGTGGAACCGGTACGCGGAATGGCAATCAGCGGACTATACACACTATCACAAACAGCGTAAGCCATTTGATGAGTTCTGGGTGAATGCGATTGCCTAAATATGAGTGAAGTTCTGTACCTGCTTTGGCTACCATCAGCACGCCTAAAAATGGGGCGATAATAGCGGTGATAAAAAGCCTAAAGTGCCCACAGCCACTCATTGCCCTACCTCTAACCCTATAAAGGGGTAATATCAAGTTGCCCGCTCAAAGAACATCGCAAAAAGCGCAAAACCTACCGTCGTAACGGTACTCCATTTGATGTTTGTTACCTAATTCCATCGCTTATATAGTTTTTAGTCCGCAAATAAAAACATTTTATCCCTAAAAATCAAATATTTTTGCTACTTTTGCCTCATCAATACCCTTTTTATTACAATGAGAACTCTTGTTATTGGCGATATTCACGGCGCACCGCGCGCTTATCAAGTTTTTGCAACGCTGATATTCAGCACGACGACTTCCTTATCTTCCTCGGCGATTACGCCGATGGCTGGAGCGAAACCCCTGAACTATTGGATTTTTCTCATCGGCTATCACCAAAAACACCGCTGCCTCTTCTTGCGCGGCAACCACGATGCCTTATGCTACGATTTCCTCTTAGGAAAACCTACGGATACCCTTTGGCGCTTACACGGCGGCAAAGCTACTGAAAAAGCCTACCTCAACGTCACTCACGAACGCCGCAACGCTCACCTCAACTTCTTAGCCGAGCTGAAAACTACTACTTAGACAGCAAAAACCGTCTCTTCCTCCACGCTGGATTTTACGAACCTCGCGCGGCATTGCCCAGAACATTTTGAACAAATGTTCTATTGGGATAGAACCCTTTGGGAACTCGCCCAAAGTTGTAACCTCTCCCTACTCGACCCGCATTTCCCTAACCGACTAAAACTCTATGCCGAAATATACATCGGGCATACCCCACCACCGATTAGGGTACCGATAAACCACTTTTCTTTCAACGGGGTAACCAATGTGGATACAGGCGCTGCTTTCAAAGGGCGCATCACTGTATGGATATCGATACCCGCGACTATTGGCAAAGCGACCCCGTATACACCCTCTACCCCGATGAACAAGGTCGCAATATATAACCATTTCTGCTAATTTGCTAATTGACAAATTATTCGTACTTTTGCCCCCAATAATAAAGAAAAACGAAAACGAGATGGAAATACCGCAAAAATTGTGGCGAAAAACTATGAAGAATCTCAAATATTAACAAGCGATAACCTCGCCGCTGCCAAAACGCAACGGCAAATGGGGATTTGTAAACCAAAATGGCAAAAAGAAATATGCCCGTTTAAGTACGATGCTACTTTCCCTTTTTATCAACGGAACTGCAGCCGTGAAAATAGGCGACCTTTGGGGCGTGATCAACACTGCTGGCAAGGAAATTGTCCCCGTGTACTACGACCAAGTTTTTACTTTTTCTGAAGGACTTATCAAAGTGAAGAAAACGGTAAATTTGGTTTTGTAAATACCAAAGGAGAGCTTGTAATCCCCCTAATTTACGAGGCTGCTAATCATTTTTCGGCTCGTATGGCTGCCGTAAAACTCAATGGTAAAAGCTGGTTTTATCAACACCAAAAGGCAAAAAGTAATTCCTTTTGTTTATGACGATGCCGATTCCTTTAGCGAAGGACTCGCCCCAGTGAAAAAACAACGAACTTTGGGGATTCATCAACAAGAAAAAACGAACTCGTAATCCCTTATAAATACGAGGGAACTGAGGATTTTTCGATGGTGTAGCCAGTGATTCACAACAAGTATTGGGGTATTATCAACCCAAACGACGAGGTGATTATCCCTTTTTGAATACGATGAAATTATCGGGTTTAACAACGGATTTACTCCCGTACTGAAAAACGATAAATGGGGCTTTGCCAATACTCAAGGCGAACTTATTTGCGAACTAAAATACGACAGAAGCCGCCGAATTTGACGATAATGGCGAGTTTGCCGCCGTGATGATTGCTGGAAAAATGGGGCTTTATCAATGCCAAAGGCGAAGAAATCGATCCCTCTCGCAATACGATGAAGTCAGGGAATTTTGCAACGAAATGGTTGCCGTATGCAAAGACGAGCTTTGGAGCTTTGTAAATGCAAAAGGAGAAGAAGTTTTCTCTCCTCAGTTCGACGATGTCGAAAGTTTTTCAAGAAAAGGAATGACCCTCGGCTTTTATAGGGTGAAGAACCTTTTATACTCTTTGAAAATGGTAAAAATCACCTCTTTCGCAATTTGCCGAGTTCGTAAACGATAAAACAACTAAAAAACAATGATTGTAAAAATTAAAACTTATCTAATAACGAGCTTCCTTCCTACTCAAACCGAAGGAGCTGCAGGGTTGACCTCCGCGCCAATCTCCCCGATAGCAATATCACCCTGCACCCTTAGAACGCACCCTTGTGCCTACTGGCTTATTTCTTGGAAATCCCCGAAGGCTATGAAGCTCAAGTGCGCCCTCGTAGCGGAATGGCTATCAAGCACGGCATCACTGTGATCAACAGCCCTGGCACCATTGATTGCGACTACCGCGGCGAAGTGAAAGTACCCATCGTAAACCTCTCTAACAGAACCCTTTACCATTACTCACGGCGACCGCATCGCCCAAATGGTATTTGCGGCATACGCAAAAAGCCTCTTTCAAACAGTTACCGAACTTTTCTAATACCGAAAAGAGGAACCGGAGGCTTTGGAAGCACAGGAGGAAATTAGTAATTTAGCAGCGTTGGAAATTAGCGAATTGAAATATGAGTTACAAACTATCATTTGCGGAACGGGCAAAGTTAGCTATGGAGATACTATCCAAGCAGCCACCCGTTACCTTAGAAGAAGCAGAGCTCAAGTGGAATGGCTGAAGAAAAAGTCGGTCAAAAATAAAAGAAACAGCGCGCCTTATCAAATAAATACATCGCTACACTTCTGTTGAAGTCTTGCCTGTGCGGCTCGCACTTTTGGTAAATCTGAAAAATCGACAAAAATATTATGAAAAATCATCTTAATCCTTACAACTATCTTATTGGTGAGTTGTAAAACCAAACAAAAATTTGGTAACTCCTGCAGGAAAAGTTAGTGTTGATAAACAATCCAAAGAAATTATCAACCAGCACCTAAAATCATTCCCCGCTTTCAATACCTCTGAGCGGGAATTTGCTAGTAACCTATAACGACGGTAAAAACGAGCAAAGCTCTGCCTTTTCTTTCCGTATGGAAAAAGATAAAAACAATATGGATTTCTGCTCTTTAGGACTTGCCAGCGCTCATCACCCCGAAAAAGCTGAATATTACAACCGCATAGAACAATTCGTACTTCAGCGGTGATTTTAGCTATATCAGTAAAGTTATTAGGGGTAGAAGTAGGTTTCAGTCAATTGCAAAATCTTCTGTTAGCAATGCGCTTTACAACATCAACTTTAATAGCGAAGGTACTATCAAGCTCCTCAATGAGGACAACAATATGTACAACATCGAAGTTTCTGGCGAGTCGCCTATAGGAGTGATTTATCGCTTTTTGCCCGATAACTACCGCGTAGGTGTTACCGAAGTGAATCATTTAGGGTGGCAAACAAAAAGCCACTGCTACTTACACTTATCAGCAAGTAGATAAACTCCTCTTGCCTCTCACTATCAAAATAGTTGCCAGCGAAGGCGATAGTAACACCCAAATTTCTTTAGAATTCAAAGGTTTGAGACCTCGATAAAAACTCTCATTCCCCTTTAAAATCCCTTCAGGAATGAAAGAAATAACCATTAAAAATTGATACTTTTGTCGTCAAAGTCTGTAACAGATCTTGTGAATTACATCACATTATGAATATACTAAAAATCAACACTCTTTTTGCTTTGCTTTCCGCTACTGCTCACAGCACAAACCAAGCAAAAAGAATTAGAACAACGCAAAAAGGCACTGCTTGAACAAATCAAGGGAGATGTCGGCATTGCGCCAACAACAAAAGTCAGCAACACAAAACCACTGTACAACAAATAGAAGTCGCTAACGAGAAGATATTAGCGCGCACCCGCCTGATACAAATCAATCAGCAGCAGGCAAACCTGCTTTCTAAAAGAAATCGCTGATAACGAGGAGCAAATGCGCACCCTCAAAAAGAATTAGAATACCTACAAAGGCGAATACGCCAAAATTATCAAACAGTCGTACAAAAAAGTAAATCCGCTCAAAACCGATTGCTCTTCTTGCTCTCATCCGAAAGTTTCTCATAAGCCTACAAACGTTTTGGCTTATATGAAACAGTACGTGAACTACCGCAAAGAACAAGTTACCCTTATCCAAACAAAAACCGACAAGATTAAGAGCCTCAACGATACCCTCATAGCTCAACGGAATACTAAAAACCAAGTGCTTGAAGAACAACGCCAAGAACAAGCTACCTTGCAGACTGAAAAAGGAATTAGAAACCCTCGCGGCTAATATCCGTACGGTAGAACGCAGTTACGAAGCTCAAATACGTGAAAAAACAAAACAAGCCAACGCCATCGACCGCGAAAATACAACGCCTCATCCGCTTGGCGATTATCGAGGCTAACAAACGTGAGAAAGAGCGTTTGGCAGCCCTCAACTAGAGCAAGGGCAATGCCCCTAAAACACAAGGCGGAATGACCACCTCTACCCTCCATCAGCTTCTGATGCCGAGGTGTCTTTGTCCTCACCCCGAGTCGCCAGGGTCGCCGATAGCTGAAGCCAACAAAGGCAACTTGATATGGCCTGTAGTCAAAGGGTATAAATCACAAGGTTTTGGCGTATACTACGACCCCGTATACCCTGAATTGCAACACTATAACAATGGGGTAACCATTGCCACCGAAAAAGGAGGTGAAGCCCGTTGTGTGTTTGAAGGTGAAGTATCGGCGATACAGTCTATCCCCTGGGTAGCAACAAAGTAGTGCAAGTGCGTCACGGGAATTATATTACTATTTATTACAACCTTACCGATGTATATGTGAAGAAAGGAGATAAGGTAAAAGCCAAAGAAGCGTTAGGTAAAAATCTTCACCGATAGCAATGGCAAAACCGAAATGAAGTTCTTTTACTACAAAAACACCACACGACTCAACCCCGAATTTTGGATACATAAAAATGTAAGGTAGAAAGAAATTTCTACCTGTTAATAAGTTTTACTTAAAGTACTCTATTTTTCGCTCTACATAAAGCATAGGCACGCCTTGTTCGTATGTAATCATTCTCACCCAATTACCTTTGCTTGTCATCCGTATATTTGTACTCACAAAGATAATCGGTAGAAAAAGTTAAATGATAGGTGAGACGCCCTATCTGAACCGAATTTGTTTAAAATCCATTATTTTCTCACTCTCTTATCAAAAGATATTCCTCTTTCAGCTGGTTGTTCTGATCATAAGTATATTTAGAGTGCCATATAAAGTCGTCCTATTTTCATGAAATGGCTTTTAATAAGCTCTCCTTCCGCTCTCATATTCATAAAGTCCCTCGCCATATAAGTCGGTCAAATTGGTAAACTTCCTTATTTACAAGTCTTTTATTGTTATAAATGTATATTTCTTTTAAACAAAGGGAGATCTTCAGTTCTTTTAAAAATTCCTTTGAATAAGCTCTCCACTCAACATTATAAGCATAAGTGTAGATAGTTTTCATCTTTGTTTTTAGGTCAAGTACTTCCTTCTCTAATTGCCCTTTGGTGTTATAGACAAGCGTATCACTTTGTCTCTAAAACCTCATCTACAAACGTCGATTTATCAATAAGGCGATTCTTTTGTCGTAAGTATATACTATATTTTTAGGAAATATATCATCATAGCGCCATTTTTCTAAGTTATAAAACCATTTTTATCAAAGGTAATAGCCGAAGGGATAGTGTTTACTAAAACTGTATGAAGAAAAGCTTTACTCCCATTCTTTCCATTTTCGCTGTACTGTTTAATAACAGGGTAAATGCCTTGAGAGAGAGTAGATCCTTTTAGCGAAATCATTGCCTTTTTCCTCAGCAAAAATAAATAGAAGTTTTCACTGATTTTACCTTGCCTTTTCAGTCCCATTTTACTCCAATCATTGCCAGCAGCTTCTTGCGCATAAGTATACACACCCACAATTAAGAGTAAAACACAGAAAAAGATTTTATTTTTCATCACATTAGGTTTTAAAATTTAGAAGGTACTACCTAAAAACACTATAAGTAGCCAAAAATAATACTAAGTCTTTCGGTATAAGTATCAGGATATTGTTTTATAATATCATCAGCATAGGGTTCAAAGATATTTCTTGCCCAAATCTTCTTCTAACCAATAGATTTTTCTTCTTTTTAACCACGTTTCTTTACTAATTTGGCAGAGCTCAGTAAAATTAGGTGCTTTCTGCAAATCATGAAACCCTTGTACAACTCTCATATAACGAGTAGCTAATATTTTAGCGGTATTAATACCTTTTTGTTGCAATCTCACTGGGGTTGTGCATCTCATTGATTACGGCTTCTTTTAAGCAAACGGCACTGGGCAATAGATTGGTAAGTCTATTGATGTATTTGTCATAAAACCCTGAACCTAACTCAAAGTTTTCATCTAAAGGAATGCCAAAAAGCTAAAGAGGTACGTTCCCAAACATCATCGTTATCACGTGGAGGCGATACGATAAGAAAAACCATCTTAGCTATGTTGTTTTGTACTCGACCGACGTAAACATACATATAAACCAAGTGTTCGCTATCCAATTCCTTTACCCACGAACGAAGGTTATTGTAATTCATCGGTACAGCCAAAACCTGCTCTTTTACTGCTTAGGTTCTTAATATCATTAGCAAAAACTCATAGAAATATTTCTTTTAGTAAAATTCACACTTTTTGCCCTAAAAGTCGAGTCCGCACCGGGCTCAAAAATTTGGCAAAGTGTTTAACTTTCTATCGTAGTACGCCAGTGCGGCTCACACCTACGACTTAACAACTACTATTCTTGTTGTTACTCGTCGAGAGGCTATTTCTTCTCCCTGGCAGACTCTCACAAAAGTGATGCTATCAGTAAGGGTTTTCGTTCTTGATATAGGCTTCGTTGGCTGTAACGGCTGCTTGTAGGGCAGGGTGCGCTTGAAGGCGTATTTGTATGCGGTCGGTGATGTCGTAATCGTTGTCCTTACGGATATTCTGAATGCGGTTCACCAACTCACGAGCGATACCTTCTTGGCGCAATTCGGGGGTGATGTGAATATCTAAGGCTACCAACAGACTGCCAGCGGTGGCTACCAACCAACCTTCTATATCTTGGGTACTGATTTCTACATCGTCCAAACTCAAAGTAACTGTTTTGTCGGGCAGTTGCAAGCTATACGTTTGTGCTTTTTCAAACTGTGCTATTTCTGCTTGTCCAAACTCTTGCACGGCTGTGGCAATGGCTTTCATATCCTTGCCGAATTTAGGTCCTAAGGTCTTGAAATTGGTTTGATTTGTTTTACTACATACCTGAGGGCATCTTCCAAGAGTTCTATTTCCTTCACATTCACCTCGTGCTTGATAAGGTTTTGACATGGCCTCTATTTCTGCACGCTCAGTAGCGTTAGCTATCGGTATCATTATCTTTTGTAATGGCTGACGCACCTTGATACTTTCTTTCTTGCGCAAAAGAGTACTAAAGACGAGATAGTCTGCGCTTTCTGCATCTTGCTTTCCAATGATTTATCGATATAGCTTTCTATTAGCTACAGGAAATCGGTGAGGTGTACACTTTCTTTTGTTTTCTTTACCGGTAACACTCACCAAATCTTGTACAATCTATCGGCATAGAAAGGTGCTACAGGTGCCATCAGTTTAGCGATGGTTATGAGGCAAGTGTAAAGGGTTCTGGTAAGCGGCTATCTTATCGGCTTCGTATTCACCTTTCCAGAAACGGCGACGTGACAAGCGCACATACCACCAGTTACTGAGGTTTTCTTGTACAAAATCGGAGATAGCACGCGTAGCGCGGTAGGCTCATAATCGGCATAGAGCGCATCTACTTCTTTGATGAGAGTATTGAGTTCCGAAAGTATCCAGCGGTCTCATTTCTGGGCGTTCAGCTAGTGGTATATCGGCTTCTGCATAAGTGAAGCTATCGGTATTGGCATAGAGTACAAAGAATGAATAGGTGTTGTAGAGCGTACCGAAGAATTTACGGCGCACTTCGGCTACTCCTTCCAAGTCGAATTTGAGGTTATCCCGCGGTTTGCGTTGGAAATCATATACCAGCGAGTGGCATCGGCACCATACTCGGCTATGGTAGTGAAGGGGCTCACCGCATTGCCCAAAGCGTTTCGACATCTTTTGTCCGTTCTTGCCGAAGCACCAGTCCGTCTAGACACTACGTTTTTGTACGCCACGCTGTTGAATACCGAAGTAGCAATGGCGTGAAGTGCATAGAACCAACCGCGTGTTTGGTCTACTCTTCTGCTATAAAGTCAGCAGGGTAAGCGGTATGTTTTTCATATAGTCCTTGTTTTCTCAAAAGGATAGTGCCATTGTGCATACGGCATAGAGCCAGAATCGAACCATACGTCGATAAGGTCGGTTTCGCGGTGCATTGGCTTGCCTGATGGCGATACGAGCACTAGTGTTATCTACGATATTTTTGTGTAAATCTACCTTGTCGTAATTGCTTTCGGAGTTGTCCCCACTACAAAAATCTTTATAAGGGTCGGTAGTCATCACGCCCTGCCGCGATAGCTTTTTGTATTTCGGCTTTTAGTTCTTCTACCGAACCGATGCAGATTTCTCTCGTTTATCCGGCTGTACGCCAAATAGGTAGCGGATACCCCAATAGCGCGAACGCGAAAGGTTCCAGTCGTTGGCATTTTTGAGTCAGTTGCCAAAACGCCCTTTCACCGGTAGCCTTAGGTTTCCAGTTGATGGTTTCATTTAGCTCGAACATACGCTCTTTGAAATCGGTTACACGTACGAACCAAGAGTCAAGCGGATAGTATAACACCGGTTTATCAGTACGCCAGCAGTGTGGATAGCTGTGTACGTATTTTTCTACTTTAAAGGCTTTTGTTTCTTCTTTGAGGAGAATAGCCATGCTCACATCCCACGATTTTTCAGGCGCTTGCCCTGCATCGTAATACTCATTTTTGATGCATTTGCCGGCAAAAGCCTCAGGAATATTATGCCCCTTCTATGAATTTCCTTGCAAATCCTACTAACGGAATCAAAAGTTGCCGTGCGCGTCCTTCACAAGCATTGGCGGCACACCGTATTCTTTTGGCTACACGGGCGTCGTCCGCACCGAAGGTAGGCGCAATATGCACGATACCAGTACCGTCATCGGTGGTAACAAAGTTCGCCCGCAATCACGCGAAAGCTTCGTCCCGCATTCCCGGCAGGAGCGCACTCAGCGAATGAGCTGTTCGTAAGTAGTACCTACGAGTCAGCGCCTTTGCATTCCATAATTTGATAAGGAATTGTCTTGCTTTCAGGCGTATAAGACGCTAAGGCTGTAGCATCGCCCTCACGAATTTCTTGCCGAATTGTTTTGCCAAAAGCGGTTTGCCGATGATGATAGTAATCGGCCCGCAAAAGTATATTGATTGTAGGTCTTTACGAGTACATACTCAATCTCTTTTGCCCACTGCAAGTGCCGTGTTTGAAGGCAATGTCCAGGGGTAGTTGTCCAAGCGAGGATATGGATAGGGGGTTGTAGGGCTGCCCAAAGCTTTTACTTGCCGCTGCTGCTAACGCTTTTTACTTTGAACTGCGCCACAACCGTAGTGATCGCTCACATCGCGATAGCACCCTGCTAGTCTCAGCTCGTGTGATGACAAGCCTGCTACCTGCCTTTAGGCGAATAAGGCTGAATGGTGTATCCTTTGTATAGCAACTGCTTGTTATAGAGTTGTTTCAAAAGCCACCACACGCTCTCCATATACTTAGGTTTGTAGGTGATATAAGGGTCTTCCATATCCACCCAGTAGCCTATTTTTCTCGGTAAGGCTCATTCCAGATATCGGTAGAGCGCATCACGGCTTCCTTATAAGCCTTGTTATAGTCCTCACACTTATGCCTATATCTTCTTTGTAATGCTGAGTTCTTTCTCTCCCAATTCTACGGGCAATCCGTGAGTATCCCAACCTGCTTTGACGTTTTACTTGAAATCCTTCTGAGTTTTATAACGGCAGAAAATATCCTTAACAGAGCGCGCCATCACGTGGTGAATACCAGCACGCCATTGGCAGATGGTGGTCCTTCAAAAACACGAACGGAATAGCGCCTCACGTGAGGCGATACTCTGCTCAAAGATGTTGGCGGCTTTCCAGAAAGCCAATATTTCTTCTGCTATCTTAGTAAGGTCTAAGTGTTTGTACTCGTTGAATTTCATATATCGGTTATTTTTTTAGTCGTTAGGTGTGAGCCACAGGCAGTGGTGGTCTTGTTTATTCTTTTAGATATTCTTTTTATATGTTTGTGTTATTACTTTTTTGTTGAAATAAAGAAATGAGCGTACCTCTTTGGGTAAGTCCTCTTTCAAACGGTCATCAGAAGTCCATATTTTATGTGCTTTTATCTCTAAATGTAGTGCAATGAAAGGATAATCTTTTATATCTACATCAGCTACTATTTCTCTTGCTTTGGCTGCATTTGCCTTTTAACATCTTTTTCTTCTACAATAGTAACTCCTTCTAAAAGTTGTTTGAAATCAGCTATTAGTTGTGTCTTATTCCCTTTAAGGCGTTTCACCAAATCAGAATATGTTCGTTTACTTCTGTTATAAGATAATCAGGTACTACAAATTGTATTCTTTTTCTCTGCTAAAAATAGATGCATAGTACCTTTTAGGAGATAGCAAAGCACTCATAAAAATATTACTATCAGCAATAATTATCATAATCTTAAAAAGTTTTGAAGTTAAAATGCTCGTCCCAGCGTTTGGCTATTTTCTTATTGATTTTCCTCGAGAGGTCTCAAAAATAAAATCCTTGTGCTCTAGAATACCATTCATCCTCCTCCAATATTTCATCTGAAGCTACATACTGGATAGGTGTTGCGCGCGCTTTTTGCTTTTTGGGTTCTTTGAACGTTACAAAATCAAAAGCTCTCAACATCTCTATAATAGCATTGGCTTGCGGACTGGTTTGCTCTATGGTTACTGTTACTGACATAGTTCGTTAATTATTAGCCGTTGACGTTTGTTTGGCGCAAAAGTAGAAAATAATCAGGAATTTAGCAAATTTGAGTTTTAGAGCATAAAAACTTTGCTATAAGCTACGAGCCCTCACAGGCAAAAACTTTGGCAAAGTATGCGATCTTTTCACTCATTCACTATTCACTTTTCATTTTTCACTTCCGCCAGCATTGTCCAAACATCTACGCCTCCTATTTTGGTTTGGTGAATTTGCTCAAAACCGTGTTTTTGGTAGAAAAATACATTCATTGCGGTATTGGTGACCAAACTGAGTTGGCTACCTCCTCTCACGCGCTACTAAAGGCAAAAACGGCTTCGTCTAAAAACTTACCTCTATGTGTTTGCCTTTGCCACACGGGACCTCACTACAAAAACCTCTAAATACCATCCGTTTTTCAGAAGTTTGTTTTTGGCGTACTCGCTGTTCTTGTCTAAAAATGGCAGGAAGCATTGAGTAGGTTTGGCACAACGCCAAAGTGCAAAAGCTCCTGAGCGCAGGTAATCCCAAAGGGTAATACGAGGTGGCGCAGTGATTGCATCACGGCAACAGCTATAATTTCGCCATTTTCTTCGGCTATCAGGCACAGCCCTTTGCGGATATTGCTCATCACTTCGCACATAATGCAATTTGTTCAGATAGTCGATATACTTGCTATCGGTAGTGAAAAAGAGTTGAGCACCGTGCGATACATATTGTAATTAGCAAAAGCATCAGTGAGCACAGTAGCTACTTTGCGGGCATCGGCGGGAGAGGCAAGACGGTAGGTCAGTAGGATTTTTAGGGTTAGTGGTTAGGGAACAGGGGTTAGGAGGTTGCTCCGATAACGCTGAGGGTTTGCTGGGCTAATGCCCAACAGCGAGGCGCGATGTGTCCTAAGGGAGCGCGGAGGAGTATTTGGGGTAGTTGTTTAGCAGCCATTGGTAACGCTCTTGGGCGGTTTGGAACTTTACGAGGTACAGCCGCTCGGTGAGTGATTTGATGGCTGAAACCAAGAGCAGGCGCATCAGGCGTTCCACCCTGATGTTCATTTACAACGAGTTCTACTTCTGAAAAGTTGGCTACCCACACCACACTGTCTTCTAAGGCTTCTAAGCATAAAAGGGAGGACTGATCAAAATAGATGCTTTCCACTGGAAAAATAAAACATCTTTCGAGAAAATTGTGGGTGATATCTTTCTTTTTGTAGTAAAACAGCGCAACAAGCCTTCTTCCACATAGAACAACTCTTTGAAGTAGTGCCTGCTTTGAGCAAAGTGTTATATTTCTTACCTCCTGCGCCTCGAATAGGTGAGCCGTTAGGGAGGTAAGGGTTGTGGATGGGAATTTGAGTTTCTTGGTGTAGATACTCGGTGAGTGTCATCAGGCTATTGCATATTTTTAGCCTCGATGCTAAGGGTAGCGTGAGGCACCGCCATCAACCCTGCGTTTATCGATGAGTTTACCTGTTACGCGGCAGATGCCATAAGTTTTATTCTCAATCGCGAATCAGTGCATTTTTAGGTCGCGAATAAACTTCTCTTGGCGGATAGCCAGCAGTGTTTTTCCCTTTGCTGGTTACCTGAGTCCCTCTTCAAAAGCCTTGAAGGTAGGGGCAGTATCGTCTATACCATTAGTGGCACTATTCATATAGGAGCTTTTGATAAGTTCCAAATCGTTTTGAGCTTTTTGATTTTTCCTCTATAGTGCCTGTAAATTCTTCCAATTCCTTATCGGAATAGCGTACTCTGATATTTTCTTCCATAACAAAATAGGGGTTAGGGTTAGGAGTTAGAGATGGTATTTACTCTAATTCCTAAATTTGGGAGCGTAAAAATACAATTATTTTTAAAGTAGCAAAAATTTTTAAAAGATTTTGTTTGCTAATCCCCAAATTTGCTAATTTGCTAATTACACACTACCTTTGCGCCTTTGAAAATAAATTTATTACAACGTGCCTACAATAGGAAATATAGACTTGGGAGAATTCCCGCTACTGCTCGCTCCTATGGAAGATGTGAGCGACCCTCCTTTTCGCCGATTGTGCAAAATGCACGGCGCTGATATGCCTCATAGCGAGTTTATCTCTTCGGAAGGTTTGATACGCGACGCGATTAAAAGCCGACAAAAATTGATATTTTTGACTATGAACGCCCCTGTAGGAATACAGATTTTTGGGGGTGATGAGGGAGGCTATGGCACTCTCGGCTAAAATTGTAGCTACTGTAAACCCCGATTTGGTGGATATCAACTTTGGTTGCCCGGTGAAAAAAGTGGTGAGCAAAGGGGCTGGCGCTGGAGTTCTCAAGGATATCGACCTGATGGTACGCCTTACCAAAGCTGTGGTAAATAGCACTTCCCTACCGGTAACCGTGAAACGCGCTTAGGCTGGGACGAACAGAGTATCAACATAGAGGAAGTAGCTGAACGCCTGCAAGATGTGGGGGATTGAGCGCACTCACTATTCACGCGCGTACCCGCAGCCAGATGTACAAAGCGGGCACTCGGACTGGAGTTATATTGCCAAAGTGAAAAACAACCCGCGTATGCGACATTCCTATTTTTGGCAATGGCGATATCGATAGCCCCGAAAAAGGCTTTAGAATACCGCAATAAGTATGGTATTGATGGCATTATGATAGGGCGCGAGCTATTGGCTATCCGTGGATTTTCAATGAAATCAAAACACTATTTTTGCCACAGGTGAACCTCCCCTCCCTACTATTGCCTGACCGTGTGGAAGCAGCTAAAAACCACTTGTTATGGTCGGTAGAATGGAAAGGTGAACGCTGGTGGTGGTGGAAATGCGTCGCCACTATGCTAATTATTTTAAAGGCATCCCTAATTTTAAGGAACACTGACATAAATTAGTAACCTTAGACGCTTCGGAAGAGGTGGTTGAGGCTTTAGATAATGTTTTGGAGGTTTTAGGAGGTAAGAGATAAGAGATAAGAGGTAAGAGGTATTTGTGTAGGGGCGTTTTGCAAACGCCCTCACAAGGTTTTGCAAAACGCCCTTATAAAATCTCATTATTACTTATTAGTTTGTACTGTGATTGTTTGAAGAGAGTATCAGGGGTTCATTGCCAAAAATCTTTACTAATGGTTCTTCTTTGTGATTTTCGGTATACGCCTGAACGATGCGCAACCCTATAAATTTTGCTATTTGCTCTGTGATTCATTATCTAATTCCAAATAGAATTTAGAGTAGGTGCAGGATAGAGAAAAACGCGTAAGGAGCTTCATCAGTTTGATAAAGGAGCCCTTTTTCTATAAAATAACGCCATATTTCAGCTTCATTGGCTTCTGCCCACGCGTACTGCTGGTCGGTATAACGCAACAAATCAGCAGCCGATTTTTTGGGGAGTAACAGTTGCTCTAAATAGAGCTTTTTGCCTTCGTAAATCATATTGTCCAAAAAGGTGAGATGCACCGCACGAGGCACTAATTTATCGGCGTAAAAGCATCGGCCACATCTCACTGCTAAGTATTTTTGTCGAGCTCTGCAGCAATGTAGCGTTCCATATCTTGATAGAAGGGGTGTTTGGCACCCAAGTAGTTATCGGTACTTGCGAGCAAAAAGGCTCATCGGCATAGATCACATCGCGACTCGTAGTCTACCCTACTGAGGGAGGGTTACCACTTTAGGAGCTTGAAACTTAGGAAAATAGTACTTCGATATGTTGGAACAAGCCGTTGAGTTCTTTCTTCTCGGCTGATAAATCTCCTAATTGTTTTTCCACTTCGCCACATAGCGCGTGGTAGTAGATATTCGAAAACCTGGCAAATCAGGACAAATAGGGTTTGAAGTTGATTTCACCCACTCGCTATCGCTAATGATGGAGTGAAAATAAGGATACTGATGGCGCAAGGCAGAAACTGATCATCGGGAGTTTTTTACAAAATAGTGAGTCTAATCGCACGGTCTTCGAAACGACATTGGTATGGCGGCACTCTCTTTTTCTTTTTGTCACCACAGGCTATTATAAGTAGCAAAGAGGTCGAAAAGGAGGAGTGACTGTCATTTCTTTTAGTATTATTAATCATCAGCAAGATTTGTACTTTCAACTTGATAAAAGCTTGAGGTGCAAAAGTACGAATTATTAATTAATTGAAGAATAAAAAGAAAGGGCTTGCGTGATTCCATCGCCGAGCCTTTTTGGTTATTGTATAATTAAAATGAGATTCGTGGTGAATAAGCCACCCAATGAAAAACTTTTCTGTTAATTATCGGATTAATAAAAAGCCTCCCATAGTTCTCCAAAAAGCAAATATGATTACCTTATTAAAACATTTATGATGATTGCATCGTGAAGAACCTCTTATTTTAACAAGTATTCAAAAAGAGAATATGGAGGTACTTTTCACTACTAACTATTGTTGGTCTTTGATAACATTGATTTCACACTAAGCGGTTGGATTTCTTTACCGCGTTCAGTATCATTGCTCCTCAATAGGTCGTGTCTTGTCCGTAACCTTTAGCCTCAAGGCGTTTTTGCTCACACTGTATGTGAAAGGGTATTGCTTGATAGCATCAGCGCGATCTTGCGGAGAGTTTGAGGTTGTGCCCAGGAGTACCAGTGTTATCAGCATGTCTTCTACCACGAAGTTGAAATCGGGGGTTTTCATTCATAATGATAGCGATATTGTCCAAGATAAACTCAGCTTGTGGTTTCACTACCGACTTATCGGTATCAAACAAGATAGTCTTTTGCATAAAGGTTTATCTGTTTTTACTCACGCTTGGTACGTTCTTCGCGTTCTTCAGAGTTCTCGCCATCGAGTAATCGCTTTTGTTAGCCGATACGCGTTTGCAGTCTCTCTCTTTACTTAGGGTTCTTTAGTGCGTCTCTACGTGGTCTACGATAGATTTTCGCGAGCGGTAAGTGGCACCTAAGCACTACACCAGCGCTCATTGGTAGTAGTCGTGACCGGTGCCACTCTCTTACATTGTAGGGCAGTGTCTCACATTATGCCCACTACATCTGTAAACCAGAAGTTTACACCTACCCAGCGATAAACTTAAATTTGGTTTCACTATTCTACTGAAGCAAAGCCTACCCCACTTGTGGATAAGGGTCGAGCGAAGGGCATCCCAGCGGCGGTTCAAGTGGTAACGACCACGTACATCAAAAAAGCCCAATAAGTTTTTAAAGTGCTTTTCGAGTTTGGTTCTCTCTACATCAGGAAAGTAGGTTTGATCTTTCTTAATGCTTGCATAGGGCAAAACCCGCTTCGGCAGTGATACCTTTTTGATGTAGCGAGCGGCGTTGAGGCGGAAGCCGATATTCATATCGGGGTAGCCAAACCAGTCTTTTCATTACACTTCTTTCGCACCTTAAAGCTCCATGGTGCTCACGCCCGGCTACGAGCTGGAGCGGGATAGTTATCTTGTGCTGTTACAGCACTCGCGCTGAGCGCTGTAATGGCAGCAAATGGTATATATTTTAATTTTGTTCATTTCTTGTGATGATTATCTCAGAGTTTCAGAGCCTTTCTGAGTTCCTCAGAGATTCTCAGAGTTTTTCCTGAGATTCTCAGAGTTCCTTAAAAACAGCTATTAATAGCCTCTTACACCCCACCTGTAAATACAGTAGTAATCCAAGGGTGTACAGTTTTCCCACTCAGCAAGTGATCTGTTAGGCAATACAAGGCAGCATTATTAACTTTTCCTATAGTCCTTGAGGTACGGGGTTACATCAATAATTATGACCTTCTGGAGTATACTTAAAAGTATTTTTGTTCATTTGAGTAGGAGCTCTACCCTATACGCAATTCCGCCAATGAGTTTTCAGTACCATTGAAAGCATAGTATCCTATAATGTTTTTCCTACGATTATAGAACGTATGGTAGCAGGGAAAATATTATAACGAACATCATAATCTACTATAATTACTATTCAATTGACTAGAATGCTCTGTGTAAAGTTCTTTCAGCAGGTAATTTATTTTAGCAAGTTTTAGTGTTATAGAAAGCACCGTAATAAATCCTTTTTACTTTTAGGAGCGATAACAGTCTCTAAATTAGCTGAATTAGAAAAAGGTAAGAATGTACTGTTTCCACATTATTGAGGTCTATTCTGGTAATGATAGGGTTTTCCATAGAGTGTAGTAGCATCTCCTGTACTAAAATTACTCACTATTTACATAAGTTACACTATAAAGGCACTTTTAGGTACTTTGTGCATTGGTAAAGCTGTATTGGGTTACATAGTCCTTATTAGAAATACCATAAAGATAAGTACCACTGTAATTCCAGAACTTGGTCACGCGTTTTACTTTACAGTAAGGGTGTTTTGAAGCATCGGTTTTGTGTTTTGAGTTTGAACTCTAAAGGAGCAGAAGAATCATAGTGGTTCTTAGCGGTTACCCTTACAATATTACCTGCTTGTGGAGTAACTGAAATACGAGAAGCTCTTGTACAGTGAAGAGCTATCGTACTGATAACCATCAGGGTATTCTCTACATCCACATAGTCGTTAGAGTTGGCTTCAGTTTTATCGCCATCAATATCTTTCATAATAGTGTATACACCATCTCTCCAACCAGTATCACGTGAGCTACTTCTACAACAAGGGTAGCTTTGCGTTCAGCACCATCTTTTTGGTCGGCAATTACAATTTCGTAAGTACCTTGAGTATTAGCACGGATATTTAAGGTGGTTGACACAGTACCTTGTACAATAGTGGAGACCTGTACCTGCATTATCAGTGAAGGTAGTTATCTGAAACACCCTCTAGAAAAATACAACACGATCTTCTCGTTCTGTCATACATGAATAGTGTGTTTAGCTCCCCATTTCTAAAAATAGAAGTTGTTTTCAGTACTTTGGGCGTGGTCACCTACCCCGTCATCGGTATCCGATTTACAGCCCACAACGCAGGCAAGACTTAAAGATACAAAATGCCATTAAAGCATCTCATATTATTTCTTTTTGTTTATATACGCACTATGGCGTGGGTTATTGATTGGGGCAAAATTACAAACTGAAAAAATATAACTTCCAAATCAATTTAAGATATTATTAACTTTTTACACCACAATAACGTAGTTAAATAGTAGTGTTTTTAACATTTTTAACAATTAAAGAATAGGATTTAAGGGTGTTTTATACACTTTTTGGCAGCTAATGAGGAAGATTAGAAATTTAACGTGTAAAAGTAGTAATTACACACTTCTGCAATTTGTTGTAAATCAGAAAGCTAAAAAGGCATTGACGTAGTAATGACGTAGTGAAATTTCGCGGCAAACTGCCGAGATACACGACTCTTTGTCGCAAATTTGTAAATTTGATAAGTATTCTCATCTTTTGTCGCTTGAAAAATCAATTGTTATTGAACTATGAAAATAGGCTTTTGTACTCTTAGCATTATTATTAGCAGTAGTTGTAAGAAAAACGCCAATTTCAACAGCGATCCACTGCTTTTAAAGATTATATTTCAAGACACTTGGGGTGATTTCCTGCTCATCTGGGGATTAAAATACCACTGAATGAACTCGCTATCACAAGAAAAAGATGGACAAAATAAAACGACCTCCATCTGTTTGAAATTTCACCTAAAGTAGAAGGGAGTGGTGTGCCAAAGTCCGTCGCAAATCGCCTTGTACCCACAACCTTTATCTCAAAACACTGAATATCAAATTTTTCAATGTAAAGAAACTTATGACGTGCCTAAAAAGAACTTCGAACTCTTCAACTTTACTGTAAAGACTTTAGAACAGGTTTAGAGTAAAATCAGGACTTGCAGTCCCACAACAAAATTTATATTTCCTCAATGCCGAGCTTTTGGCTAACGACCAAATTTCCTGCATGAAACGGTGAAAGATGCTCAAAAGCCAACCTCAACGGCAAAAAGTGGCTGTAAAATTCCAACTGCTGGCAGTACTAACAATAAATTTGTGATTATTTTTGATAGTATCCCGCGCATCGATAAAGAGCAAACACTTGAAATTAAATGGATACTGATGATGACCTCAGGAAAAACCTGATTCCATTCTCCCATACTATTCCACAAAAAGGAATCTTCAAAAGCGCTAAACGCCCGTACCGATGGCGCTAATCAGTCGTTTAGTGTAAACTTCTCCGACCCCTCGTAAAAAGAACAAGATTTTACAGGACTCATAAGCCTCAGCAATACTGATACCGCACTGAAATACAGTGTAATGGCAACGTGCTGAAAGTCTTCCGCGAGGAGCAAAAAGAGGGGGATTACAAGGTTTATGTTTCTAAAGGTATCAAGAATATCATGGCGACATCGCTTGGAAAGAGAAGCGACTTCAACATCAAATTCTTGCAAATAAAACCCGATATTCGTTTCCTTAAAAGCGGTTCTATACTGCCAAGCTCCCAAAATTTGAAAAATTAATTTCAAACTATCAACTTCTGCGCGCAGTGAATGAACTGTTTATCGCATTTTTGAGAACAATATCTTCAATTTTGCAAGACAACAATTTGGGTAGGCGCCCCACATCAGCGTGGGGAAACCTATTGCACGCAAAGTGCTGAAGCGAAACGATGGAGCGCTCATCCGAACGAGTGGGAATACTTATTCCTTAGATTTAGCATCGGTAATTACCCCTGAACCTGGTGCGATTTAATGCGTGGAATTAGGGATGACCAAAACTATTCGCTCTACACTTCGTGGCACTAAAAACGAAGAACCTCCCGACCTTTCATTTGAAAGAAAACCTCTGAATGACGACGATGTGAACTATACACAGTATTACTCACTGATTATGACGAGGAATTCTACTGGGAAGAAGAAGATGAGGATAGCCCTTTGCAAAGATAATTATTACTACGGTAAAACAGTGGGTACCAATGTGCTTTGCTAGTGATCTGGGGTGATCGTAAAGAAAGGGCAACCAATAGTTTTACCATTATAGTAACGACCTCCTCACCACCAAACCGGTAGATGGTGCTGTGGTAGAGGTGTTTAACTACCAACAACAGAAAATTCAAGAAGACAAAACCGATAGCAAGGGGATGTTGCATTTAAAACCTCAGCACGTGCTTATTTCGTTAGAAGTGAAAAAGATAAATTCACTACGTATGTGAAGGATGATGCTGCGCCCTCAATCGGTGAGCAAGTACGATGGTAGATGGTAGCGCTTGCAGAAAGGCTCAACGGATTTATTTATACTGAGCGCGGTGTATGGCGACCTGGTGATAGCATCTATGTAGGTTTCTATTTTTAAACGATTTTTGCTCAAAAATCCTGAAAAACCGCCTATCAAACTCCGCTTTACCGACCCTTATGGCAAAAGTGACTGCCGAACGTATGCAAACCAGCAACCCTACCAATCAATACGTTTTTGACTCAAAAACCAATGCCGATGCCCTACAGGCACTGAGGTGCTGTTCGGCATGGAGTGGCAAATTTAGCAAAACGCATCAAAATAGAAACTATCGAAACCTAACCGACTCAAGATTGAGAACAGCCCCAGTGGCAAACCCATCAGCGGTAATGGCGAGAATGTGCGCTAGCAGGTGTTGTGGTTACACGGTAGTCCTGCGGGCAATACGGGGGCATGCAAAGCAAAATTCTACCCTTAGAAAACGCTTTTTAAAGGCTAAGGAAAAATACGTGTTCAACAACAGCGACTTACCAGTTTGAAAGCGAAGAAATGAACGTGTACGAAGGACAAACCGATAGCAATGGGGAATGCTAATTTTACTCAGAACGAACGACTCTAGAAGCCCCCACATAGCAAAGGTGAACTTCCCTCACGGGTTAACGAAAGCGGTGGCGACTTAGCACCGATGTGAGTACCGCTCTTCTCTCCTTATAGTGAGTATGGGGCTATGCTTGCCCGAAACCAACAACATACGACTCACTACAACACCCAGCAAAAACCACACTTTTCGATGCGGTAGTCTCAGTGAAAACGGACAGCCACTTCAGCAACAGAACTAGTAGCGGTTACCGTGTATAAAGTAGGTTGAACTGGTGGTGGACGCTTCTAACCAAAAACATCTCTACCTACAACAGCAGTAGCAGCAATGCTATTTACAAAACCGACTATATCACCACCGATAGCAACTGGAAAAAGGACGCTTTTCACCCTCAATATCCCCTGATGCCGACTCGGGGTCGCTATTTTATTATGCCCAGCGACAACCAAAGCGGTCAGTAAATGCGGTACTCACTGTTTATTTTGATTGGGGTGACTGACTGGCAAATCACGTGGCAGTGAAGGTAGTGAAGCGGTGATGTCCGCCTCTGCACTAACAGAATACAATGTAGGCGAAAAAGCCAAAACTCACTTTCCTTCCGATAAAGGCGGACGCGCTTTATTTCGGTAGAAAATGGCAACGATGTACATTTCGAAAACTTATTGGGTAGAAACTACAACAAAGAGACGACTTTGAGGCCTATCACCAATAAAATGTCGCCCAACGTGTATTTCTACTGCTATTGCAACCGCACAACAAAAACGCTCAACGATGTGCCTATCTCGCTTGTGCACGGAGTTGTTCCGTGAAAGTAGTAGATAAAACACAGTGCTCAACCCTGTAATCCAAATGCCTGACCGATTGACTCCTAACCAAAAAGCAGCATCAAGGTAAGTGAAATTTGCAAACCAATGACCTATACTCGTAAGGATTGTGGAGGACGGACTTGAACTCACCCGCTTTCCAAAACGCCAAACCCCTTAATACTCTTTTAGAAAACAGCTTTAGGAGTAAAAACTGACGTGACGACGCATGTGATTGGCGCTATGGCGGAACTCATCAACCGCGCGTGTTAGCAGTGGTGACGAGGATTTCAGGCGGCGCCGATGCTCAAAAAGCAAAACCGCTTCAAACCTGGTTATCTTCCGCGTCCGTTTGAACTCAAGAAAGGCTACCAATGCTCATACCGTGAAAAATTCCTAACTATATGGGCTCTGTCAGTGATGGTGGTCGCCAGTGAGTGTAGCTGCCAATGCTTTTTGGTGAGAAAAGCTGAGAAAAAGATATACCCGTGAAAGTCCGCTATCAATTTTAGGTTCCTCTTGCCGCAGTCTGCCCTAACGAGAAAATCGTATTGCCAGTAAACTGTTTAGCTATGGAAAACAAGTGAAGAACGTGTCTCCAAGTAGAAACCAATGGCTTGTTTAAAGTGGCAGGTACACACAATCAGCAGTCACATTTTGATAGCACTGGTGAGAAATGCAGTATTTTGAGCTCTGAAACCCACCGCTCAGACAGGTATCGCCAAAGTGAAAATCACCGCTACTTCAGGCAAAGAAAAATCTACTATGAGGTAGAAATGGATGTGTACAACCCTTAACCCTGTTACTTATGTGGTACAAAACGCTGTATTGCAAGGCGGACAATCACACAACCTCAATATCAACCTCTTTGGCGAAAAAGCCAAAACAGTGCTGGAAGTTTCAGCCCTCAGGGGTAAACCTCACCCAGCGTTTGGGTTATCTTATCAGCTATCCATCACGGCTGTGGCGAACAAATTACTGCGGGAGGCTATTCAACTTTTCTTAGGTGATTTTGTAACCTTTCTAAAGAAAAAGCTGATGAGGTGAACCGCAATGTGAGTGCGGGCTATCAGCAAATTGCACGAGAACCAACTCTCCAATGGTGGTTTCACCTATTGGAAAGGCGGTAAATACGCCGATGATTGGGTAACTTCGCATATAGGCCGCTTTTTGTAGAAAGCCGAGAAAAAGGCTATGTGTTGCCATCGTAGCAAACAGAGCTGGCTCAACTATCAGAAATAGTGAAGCGCGCCAATGGCGTTATGCGAGGGTCAAATACCAAAACGACTTTTGCCCAGCCTATCGTCCCCACACTTTGGCACTTGCCGGAAATCCCTGCAATGCAGGCGCTATGAACCGCTTGCGTGAACTCAGCGAGCTCACCCCTAATGCCAAAACGCACTTTGGCTGCCGCCTCACGCCTCTTGCAGGACAAAAACAAACTGCCGAAAAGTTGTCCAAAACCACCGCTATAGACGATGATAGCCTATAGTTATTACGGCTCTGTACTCCGCAACAAGGCAATGGCATGGAAACCGCTTTGCTCATCGGCAGGAAAAGAAGAGTGCAGGACGCTGGGCGTTCAGAGATAGCTGAAAAACTCTCTACTAACGATTGGCTCAGCACCGTAAACCACCGCTTATGCGCCTCTACGCAATGGCAAAATATGTGGCGGTGAATAAGAGCGGCAGGAGCATCAATGCCAGCTATACCCCTCAGTGGCAAAACCGAAAACCCAAAAGCCACCGAGCCTATGCTACAGAAAACCCTGCTGCTAAAGGCAATGAGAGCCTACAAGCGAAGAACAATGGTAACCAAACCCTCTATGTGCGCCCTCATCACCAGTGGTATGCTGCGATGGGCAAAAGAACTCTTGCTACGCAAAACGGACTTTCCTTCAGCACCACTTTCCGCGATAGGCAACGGACACACACTTGATGGACCAATTTGTGGCGCCAGCACCAGTTTGTTGCCACTATTGAGGATTACCAACCTCACTGGCGAGGCGGTGGAGAATGTAGCCTCACTCAAATCATCCTTCTAGTTTGGGAAATTGTAAATACCCGCTTTACCGATTACGATGAGGCGCAGCAATAGCAATGTAGACTACGCTGATTTCCGCGACGACCGCGCGAATTTCTATTTGTCGCTCAAAAGCCAAAACAAACCAGGGCATATCAAGCTCAGAAACTCAACGCCTCGTATGCGGGTAAGCACTATCTGCCAGGGCACTTATGCCGAAGCTGTACAGCAACCGCTACAACACCCGCACCAATGGCAAATGGGTAGAGGTAATGAGAAAATAAGGTGCGAGCCGCACAGGCAAAAACTTTAAGTCGATAATCGTGATAATCAATCACTTTAGTTCACGGTAGTGGGCGTTTTGCAAACGCCCCACAATATGCAGAATCTCTTTTCGACACTTCTTATATTGCCCGTCGTCGCTACGACTTCGTAATTTTTACTATCTTTGCCCCAAAATTATAAATCTTATAGCATTATGAAGCATTTTTAGTCAGCCTTTTGGCTATCGCCACATATAGTCGCTTGTAGCAAAACGATGATGATAACAACAATAACGGCGGTGGAAATAATGGCAATGGTGGTACTACCTCAACTACTGTACAAGCACTACACAAACCCCTACAGTGAAAGTAGAACGAATGATTTCTGGCAAAATGGAAAACACACCTATGAAGTTATAGCTCACTATGAAAATGGAAAAATAACCTCTTTCTCTGAGAGAGAACTCATTAACGGAGTACAAACTGGCACTACCCAAATCTCTACTATTAAATATGACGCTCAAGGGCGTATCCAAGAAAGGAAAGAAGCCCAAGAAGATGGTCCCATTGACAGAGAGAATGAAAACAGAAACTTTCTCTATGACGGCAGTGGTAATTTTAGAGCGAAAAGAAATTACCCACCCTATGAAAACCAGAAAGAAAACGGAAACTATAGTATATGAGTATGAGCGGGAAACTGAAAAATCACTTATAGTGAACATTAAGAGGAGTGCCTTTGCAAAACGTTATGAAATACGTTTAACTACACCAATAACAGCATTACTGTAAAATATAAAAGAGTATAACACCAATGCTCAGAGGTTATAGAAGATAGTTCAGTAAGCACTTCTACAACCATCATACCCTTTTAATGGTAACAAGGTGAGCAAGAAACTCGAAAAGATGGACTGTAAACTACATTTAAGCACGATAATGCAAAAACAGTCTGGTCTTTAAAGACCTTTTTTCATTCAACCTGAGTATGATGAGATGTTAATAAGAATACATATCTAAGGAGGTAAGCGCACATATTCAGATAATGGACGGTGACCGACACTTACAAAAAGCATTTCTATCGTTATGGCTACGAATACACCCGAGGAAGCTTAACTAAAACCTATAAAGGAATGTAGAATGATACTTAGAAGGCATCAAGTATGAATACGAATATTAATCCCCTTATAACCCTCAGTGCAAAACTGCCCCATCCCTGCGCAGTCGTTTTATTCCTACACTTATGCCAAGGTGCGAAAAGTGAGCCGCACAGGCACTTTTGTCTAATCCTACAAACTTGATAATCAATTACTTAGAGTATAAGTGATGAAGTGTTTTGCAAACGCCCCTTAATATATAGAATTTTTGCCCCTCCCTCGTCACCTGTCAAACTCGTCATTCGTAATTACTATACTTTATTGCTTCAGCAGCATGACTTCGTCATTCGTAATTCGTAATATTATTTTTGCCGCATAATTATAAATCTGAGTAGCATTATGAAGAAAGCAAATTTTATTCAGCCTTTGGCAGTGGCAGCTGAGCCGCTTTGTAGCAAAACGATGATGATAATAATAGTGGGTGATGGTGAGGCAAGTAGTGCAACCTCTACCGTAACACACACTCTGCCTATCACTGAAACTAAAACTGAAGCAGGAAAAGAATACTGATCCGGTGATTACCTCATCATTACGATACTTCGATGGGCGTTTTATTTCTGCTATTTACCACTCTATTTCTTAATGGTGCCTCAAACGCCCACTTTCTACTTCTATAATTAAAGATTCCGAGGAAAAATAACCTCATTGAGACTGAGGTAGAAAACTAAAGGTGATGATGTTGATTGAGATACCCACTCAACATTTCTGCCAACAATCAAAAACAGCTCACTCAGAGAGGAAACTGATGACACGTAGAAATGAAAGATATGTTACTACTTCTTTATAAGCACATACAACAATGGTTTCTTGTCCGATGAAGTAGCACTCTCTTCCGAACGAAACATCCTTTAACAGGAGTTCAAACCGAAACCACTTATGTAGATAAACACCACCACGTATAATGGTAATGTGGTAACTGTAAATGAACGCGTCTATAGAAAAGATAGCAACAACATTCAGCAACCCGATACAAGCAGTACTACCACTCGTCTATACTTTTGCAGGCGAAAACCCTGCAAAGAAAGTTAAAGTAACAGACTCTCATACGGCTATAAAATTGTTTCTGCGAATATCGCTAAGACAGTTGGTACTTTAATCTCAAGCCAGCAGTCGAAAAATAACTGATTTTACTCTATTCCTTGAACGAACTCGCATGAGCGCAGAAACAACGTTATAGCAATTACTAAAACCCTCAACTCCTTGCCAACGGACGAAATGTTACCACCACCACGAAACTTCTTTGAATACACTCTCATAACCAAAGTGGCCATATCCCCTCACGTAAAACACTAAGGAAAACAATCACTAGTGGGTACCAAAGAACACGAGTATTAATCCCTCATAACTCGAGCGAGCACAAACTGCCCGCACACCTCGCGGGCAGCCTATCTCCCCATATTTCACCAGCAGTGAGCTCGCACGGGCAAGAAACTTTTACCAAAGTTGATGAAAGTTAATTGTTCTGATAATCACTTTTAGTCGCATTGAAGGTTGCTTTGCAAACGCCCCTTAATATATAGAATTTTTGGACTCCTTTAATTGCCTGTCGTCGCTACGACTGTAACTCGTAACTCGTCTCTCTCGTCATTCGTGTAACTCTGTACTCTTTTACTATCTGCCCCAAATTTTAAATACTTATAGCATTATGAAGAAAATTTATCTCAGCTTTTAGCTAAGCAGTTGTCTGTAAGTTGTGGCGAGCAAAGGTGATGTGATAATGCTGATTATCAAAACAAATAGATTAGTGAGTTCACTCCCAAAAACAAAAATGGAAAATCTTGAAGAGGTGATAACCTTTACTTTTCAAGGAGGACGACCTATTTCTACAACATTCCTCTTATTACAAAGATGGCGTACAAACAGGTACTACTCAAGTTACTACTATTCACTACGAAGGTAATTTAGAGTAAAAACAGAAAATGCTGGAAGGAAAAACTTCGAAGAAAACAACTACTTTTATAGAGAATGGGAAAGCTCTCGTTCAACTGAAAAACGAGAAAGAATGACTATACTACCACGTAGTGAGTACTCATAAATAATCAGGTTACTACTGTATTAAAAAGCTATCCCACCACTATTTATCTTAAAAGAAAGTGGTGGCACCCAAAGTGGCACACGTTATACTGAGAGACATCCACCCACAATGGCAATACAGTAATTGAAGTAAAAACTGATATGAGACCTAATGGTGGTAGTAACTAACACTGTTCTTCCATGGTACTCAAACTATAACTTATACCCTTTCTGGAGGTAATGTAGTGAGTAGAAGAAACTGAATATTCTACCACAAGAGAATATACTTATGACACCAAGCACAACCCTCGTTATGAGATGATCGAGATATTCAACCTGACCCTACAAAAACTCTTGAAGCCTATAATGGAAAAAACAATGTTATAAAAGAAAAATATAACTATACAGGAAATCAGGCAGCAGAAAATTGTTTTATTTTACACTAGTGAGCACACTTATAATGCTGATGGCTACCTGCAACGATAGTAAAACTGTATAAAGAAAACGGCACAAGAGAATTTCTGGTCACTACCGAATACGAATATTAATCCTCATAACTCATACAAAACTGCCCCCAGCAATGTGGGCAGTAATCTTACACTTTACCAAAGGTGCGAGAGTGCGAGCCGCACAGGGCGGTTATGCACAAGCCGCACGAGGTAAAGGAAACTTTGAAATGTTCTGCAAACTTGATAATCAATCGCTTTTTAGTCACATTGTAGGGCGTTTTGTAAACGCCTCAATGTAAAATTCTCTTTTAATTGCCCGTCGCCACAACTCGTAATTCGTCTCGTCATTTCCTCTCGTAATTTTTTATTATCTGCACCAAATTTTAAATACTTATATAGCAGTATGATTTTTATTCAGCCTTTTGCAGTGGCTACGCTTGCAGCATGGCTAGCAAAACGACGACACGCAGTGATTCAGCAAACCATCTGGTAAGAAAATACGCAAAAACAAGGATGAAAGCTTGAAAAGGTATTAACCCTTACTTATGAGGAGGACGCCCTATATCACACTCTACTTACTGATTACGTGAATGGCATTGCAGACGGGTACTACCCGAGTTTCTACTCTTCTCTACGATGGAAGATTTATCAAACGAACGCAAATGCAGGGAAGAGATAACGTTTAGCAGAATTTTACGTATGAAAATGAAAGCTTGTTGCTAAACAGAGCAGTATGGAAAGGAATGACTATACTACTACGTATCAGTATTCTTAGACGGTGGGATCAGCTTAAGCGCTTGTTGCAAAGCCGTCCTACCACTATTTATGTAAATGGAGATGTCCAAAGCGGCACTTATTTATGAAGAGAGACGAATTTACACATATGAGGTAATACAGTAATTGAAGTAACAACTCGATATAGAAAAAGACCTTTACGATGCAGTGGTAACAAGAACTTCTTATGGCACTGATACTACAACTTATACCCTTTCTGACGGGAATGTAGTGAAAAGTAGAAAGAAAGTAGATACCCTACCACTGTAAGAGAATTTACCATGATACTAAACGCAATCCATTTCACTATATGACTGACTTTTGTTGAGCCTGACCCTACAAAATTTTTCTTGATGCCAATAATGGAAGAACAATATCTCTAACCTATAAAAATACTCACGAATATAATGGTACAAAAGAGGAAACGCTTATCTCCTTTGAGCACCCTATAATGCTGATGGCTACCCAACGATAGTAAAACTGTGCATACAGAAGAAAACGGCGTAAGAGAATTTAATAGCACTATTGAATACGAATATTAATCTCTTCTCTTCCATACAAAACTGCCCGCACACCGGCGGGCAGTATCTCACTTGCCAAAAGGTGCGAGGTGCGAGCCGCACGGGCGGTTATGGGGTGCGAGCCGCACAGGCACTTTGCCAAAGCCTATAAACGTGATAATCAATTACTTTTAGAGTATGTTATGTAGTGGGCGTTTTGCAAACGCCTCAATATATAGAATTTTTGGAATCCCCTCTTTTAGTGCCCTTCGTGCTACGACTTCGTCGTTCGTAACTCGTAAACTCGTAATTTTTACTATCTTTGCCCCCATAAACTTAAAAAATACCTCCATTTTATGAAAAATAGAGATTTAGGATTACTCATTTTACGCCTTACCATAGGCTTATTAATGATTCCTCACGGCATCAACAAAACTATTGCACCCCGATGCTTTTTGGTTATATCGAAAGTACTTTAGATGCTAAAAACCTCCTACTTTCATAGCCTATGGCGTGTTCATTGGCGAAATGTAGCGCCCTACTCATCGTTTTAGGATTCCGCCTGCGTCTGCAGCTCTGGTGATGTTCCTCAACGGACTGGCAACGCTCTACTTAGCCTATTCCGATAAACTCTCGCCCTTAACCACTACGGAGGTTAGGCCTCGAATTGCCCGCCTTGTTCTTCTTAGGCGCTCGGCTTTATTCTCTTACCGGAGGGCAACATCGCCTTTCTACTCGCAATAAATGGGATTAACAAATGCTAGAACAAATCAATCTTACTTACGAAAGTTGTACTCGTAGGGATTATCAATCAATTACAAACAGAAGAAAAATCAAAGAATACCTCGACGAGCTCGAATTTCTTACCTATACTGCTGGCGGTGAAGTGCTCAAACGCTTCACCCAAAATTAGACGCCGCTAACCCTAAAAACATTCATCGGCACCGGTAAGATGGAGGAAGTACAGCAATTTGTTGAGGAAAATGAGGTAGGAACGGTTATCTTCGACGATGAGCTTACGCCTGCTCAACAGAAAAACATCGAGCGCATTCTCAGCTAAAAACATTAGACCGTACAGGTCTCATTTTGGATATCTTTGCCCAGCGCGCCCAAACCAGCTACTCACGCACTCAGGTGGAACTCGCTCAGTACGAATACCTCTTGCCACGCCTTACAGGACTATGGACGCACCTCGAACGCCAGCGTGGGGGTATCGGGATGCGCGGACCTGGTGAAACCGAAATCGAAACCGACCGCCGTATCGTGCGCGACCGTATTGCCCTGCTCAAAAAGAAACTCTCCGCTATCGATAAACAAATGGCTACCCAGCGCAGCAACCGCGGGGCATTAGTGCGTGTAGCGCCTCATCGGTTATACCAATGTGGGCAAATCTACCCTAATGAATGTCATTAGCAAAAGCGAAGTCTTTGCCGAAAAACAAACTCTTTGCTACGCTCGACACCACTGTGCGCAAGGTCGGATTGAGAACCCTGCCTTTCTTTGCTCAGCGATACCCGTGGGGTTCATTCGCAAACTGCCTACCCAGCTTATCGAGTCGTTCAAAAGTACCTCGACGAGGTGCGCGAAGCTGATTTACTCTTGCACGTAGTAGATATTTCTCACCCTAATTTTTGAGGAACATATCCAATCGGTAAACCAAATATTAGCCGAAATTCACAGCGCCGATAAACCTACCATTATGGTATTCAATAAAAATAGACGCTTATACAAACGAAGAAATTGCCGAAGACGATTTGGCTACCCAGCGCACCAAAAACACTTCACCTTTGAAGAATGGAAACAAACTTGGATGCAGCGAGATGGGGCGTGATGTCTTGTTTATTTCGGCTCTCAACAAAAACAATCTCGAAGAATTCAGAGGTAGTATACGAAAAAGTGGCGAGATACACATCACCCGCTTCCCTTTTAATAATTTCCTATATGAAAAATTCGAAGAATAACCTTTTTACTCCTTTTGTGCTTGTTCTGCTCTATCTTTGGCTATGCCCAAAGCGATGAAACCATCAACACCGATCGCCCCTGACCAAAGTGAAGGTGTACACGCTACCCAAAGGTCAGCTTTCAAAGAAAACGGATATGTTTTCAGCAAAGAAGATAGACAGGAATCTAATGTTGCGCTACGGACTTATCCCTCAACACCGAAATCCGTTTTGAAGGCGATTCTGACCTCCGTACCCCTGATTTTTAAAGCAGTACTACCTTCAGCGTAAAACAACGTTTATACGAATCCGAACAGCGTTTTATCCTCTGTAGGGGCTCATTGGCTAGTGGGCAATACAGCAAAACAGATGCTAAAGCCTATACTTTCGATGCTTGCTTAGCGTTCGAGAGTTCCCTCACCGATGTGCTTTTCATTAGCTTATGGCGCTAGTAGTTCTGGACAATTTGAAAATTTAGATGTTACCGCCCAAATCAGTATGTCCCTACTAACAATAAGTTTTTGGACTTTTTGTAGAATATTACGCCTCTGATAACGGTACGCGTGCTCCTGAGCACAATATCAACGCAGGTTTTGCCTATCTCCTCACCCCTACCCGACAGTTAGACATTAGCAGCGGACGTACATTGTGGCAAGAAGAACCACTATATTTCATAGAAGCGGGTTTTGGACTCTTTAATCAGGTAAAAATCTAAGAGTATTCTCCACAAGAGATTACAAAAAGTCTCAAAATCACCTTAGTATCGCTAAAACTTTGTCAAAGTCCTAGTACTTTGACAAAGTTAACTAATTGATTGTTAAAATAATTATTTACAATCAACTCATAATGATTATCGTAGAAATTTGATACTTCAGAGTCTTTCCTCTCAACAAAAACCAACAATAAAAACACCTCTTACCTAAAAATGAAAAAACTTAGCTCTCAACAACTCCGCGATGCCGATGCCCAAACCCTCACTGCCCAAAATATCTCCTCTTGGCAACTGATGGAACGTGCTGCTACAAAACTTTTCGATTGGATAAAACAACACTGCTCTAAAAATGAGACTTTACCGTACTAACTGGCACGGTGAACAATGGTGGCGACGGACTTGCCTTTTAGCGCATGCTCTGCCGATGGTTGGCACGTAACTACTTATTTATTGCGCTTTAGCGACCACCTCTCCCCCGATTGCCAGCAAAACAAAACACTCTTAGAAGAACAAGGTATTACCATAACCGAAATACAAGCCGAACAAGCCTCACAAATCTCCTTTGCAAAGGTAGTAATTGATGCTGTTTTTGGCATTGGGCTCTCCTGCCCAGTCCCTATTTGGCTACAACAAATTTTTTTCAACAACTCAACGATTCCAATAGCTATATTATAAGTGTAGATATGCCTCAGGGCTCCCCCTACCGACCGCATTCCTTCACCTGAGGAAATTTGGTACACCCTCACCAGCTACTCACCTTCCAAACCCCTAAACTACCCTTCTTGCTACCTTCCACAGGAAAGTATATCCCTCATTGGGAAGTGCTTGATATAGGTTTAGACCCCGACTTCCTAAACGCTCTACAACCCGATTACTACTACTCGAACCCGATATACTGCAATTGCAACGAAAACGACCAAAATTCTCACAAAAGGTACTCTACGGTCACGCTTTGCCTCGTAGGTGGTAGTTATGGCAAGATGGGCGCAGTAGTACCAGTGGTACAGCTGCATTGCGCTACAGGCGTCAGGGTTACTCACTGTGGCTATCCCCGAGTGTGGCTATACAATATTACAAACTGCCCTGCCTGAGGCAATGGTGCTCACCTGCGACGGGCAAAACACTACAAGGCTATGGAAATTCCTTTTGCACCTCGGGCCATAGGTATAGGCGTAGGTTGGGGCACTCACCCCGATACGGCTAACGCACTGTTTAGTCTATTGCAACAATACCCCGATACGCCTTTTGTCCTTGATGCCGATGCCCTAAACATTCTCGCTCAACACCCCGAAAAAGTAACTTTGTTGCCCAAAAATGCAATCCTCACCCCTCATCCTCAAAGAGTTAGAACGACTTATTTCGGCAAATGGGACGACGACTTGCACAAACTCGCTAAAGCTAAAAGATTTTGCAAGAGAGCACAAAGTACTCCTCCTTATCAAAGGAGCTCACACAATGATTACCAATGGCGAGCATTATTGGGTGAACAGCACCGGTAATGCAGGAATGGCAACAGCAGGCAGTGGCGATGTGCTCACCGGTATGATCACCAGCTTGCTCGCTCAGGGCTATAGCGCCATAGAAGCTGCTTTGTTTAGGAGTATACCTCCACGGACTACGAGGAGATAAAGCCGCTCAAAAAGAAGGAATGTCACGCCTCATCGCAAGAGATTTATGCTAAATTTCTGATTGCTAAGCTAACTAATTAACAAATTATTCTTACCTTTGCCTCCACAACCTATCAACCTATAACCTATAACCTGTCACCTAACTTATGCCTACATACAAAAAAATATTCGAAAACAACCGCGAATGGGTAAAACGCCGCAAAGAAGGCGACCCTCATTTCTTTGAAAAACTCGCTGAAGACCAAACCCCGATTATCTCTACATTGGCTGCTCCGATAGCCGTGTAGCCACCGAAGAACCAATGGGCGTCGGTCCCGGCAAAAGTATTCGTACACCGCAATATCGCCAATGTGGTAAACACCCTCGATATGAGTTCTACCGCCGTTATTCAATACGCCGTATCACACTTGCAGGTAAAACACATCATCGTGTGTGGTCACTACGATTGTGGAGGTGTAAAAGCCGCTATGCAAGCTAAGGACTACGGCTCATGAAACCCGCGGTTGCAGAACTATCCGCGATGTATATCGCTTACATCTACGCTGAACCTCGATGCCATTACCGATATCGACCAGCGTTACCGCCGATTGGTAGAACTCAACGTCGAAGAACAATGCCTTAATGTAACCAAAATGGCTGTCGTGCAAGAAAGTTATATATAAACAAATTCCTGCTGTTCACGGTTGGGTATTCGATATAAAAATCGGGTAATCTCGATAGACCTCAATCTCGATTTTCGAAGGATTCCTTCATAAAATCCAAAAATCTACGACCTCATAGGTGAAGAATGGGTACACCCTAATTAAAAATAACAAATTCTGCTAATTTGCTAATTAATTTATATCTTTGTGCCGTATAACAACCTAAAATATATATTATAGTTCACTTTATTTTACATCCTAATCTTTTTGCATTAGTATTTTTGCTCTCTACTTTCTCTTTACAGTGCGCCAACAAACCGCCGTATCAATAGAGTGTTTCGGTAAATTTGAAAGCATCGCTATTCGGGTTTACAAATGAAAATACCTATTATCGATAAAGTAGCGGCACGCATCAGCCCTCAAAATCCAGCAGTTGGATGTGATTGTAGAAACCAAAACATTAGACGATGTATCTCGTAAAAATCAAAGTGTCGGTGCAATTCAGTCGTTATCAAAGAAAAAGGTATACGATGCCATCTATAGCTCGAATACCCTCACGACTCAGATTACCAGCTATGTGTTCGACGTGGTTCGTGCCGAAGTACCCAAAATGAAATTCGACGATGATGTTCGTGAAGAAAAGACGACATCGCTATCGCCGTTAAACGCGAAGTTCAAGAGTCTATGGAAACTTATGGTTACGACATCATCAAAAACTTTTGGTTACCGATATCGACCCTGATGCCCAAGTAAAAGCAGCGATGAACCGCATCAACGCCGCCGAACGCGAAAAAGTAGCCGCTCAATACGAAGGGGGATGCACAACGTATCCTCATCGTTGAAAAAGCTAAAGCTGAAGCCGAAAAAGCAAACGCTCCATGCGTCAAGGTATCGCCGACCAGCGTCGTGAAATAGCACGCGGATTGGTAGAAAGTGTTGATGTTCTCCAAAAAGTAGAGCGCTAGCTCACAAGAAGCCTCTGCTCTTATTGTGAGTTACGCAGCATTATGATACCCTCCAGCTGTCGGTCAGCAAACTAAAAAGCAACCTCATTTTGTTGCCTAACCTCACCCGAAGCAGGTACTGAAAATGCTCAACAATATGATTACTTCTTTTTCACCGCTTCAGCCTCAAATAACTGAGAGTTTGAAGAAAAATCTGAATAATCATTATATGCTTCATAAAAAGAAAAGTCCCTTTCTCATAAAGAAAAAGGGACTTTTTCTATTCAACACCATTTGCATCCCTATAGGCGCTGTCCAAAAGTCTCAAAATCGCTTTTGCATCCCTACACTTTGCCAAAGTTTTTGTTATACCTCCCTACTACTCCCATCACTCCCATAGTTCTCACTCGCTCCCACTACTCCCATCACTCCCACTACTCCCATCACTCCCACCTATAATTTTTCCCTAAAAATTTGCACAATTCAAATATTAGTACTACTTTTTGCCGCGTCTTGTAAAAGGACTGGTCTCATAGCTCAGTCGGTTAGAGCATCTGACTCATAATCAGAGGGTCGTTGGTTCGAGCCAACTGGGACTCACAAAAAAGCCTTGAAAGTGATTGCACTTTCAAGGCTTTTTCACTAATATTTAATAATTGATAGTTTAACGTCAACACATAAGTCTCTGAAATCCATAAACACTTATACTTTTAAATATCTGTTTCTAAGAACGACGTAACTCCCAAAAATCTATTAAAAATGTTAGTTTACCTTCCTTCTTTATGAGTTTTCTCTTAGGCTCTTTTAGCAAACAACTGCTCTAATACCAATATCCCTACAACTGAACCAAAGGCAATAGGAAGATTTTTCAGAGATAGAATCTTCATTGAAATAAGTTTCCTTAGAATAGGAAAAATATATCCAACATACATCACTATAGCAAGTGAAACAAGAATGGTTAGCGGACAAGTCTTCATAGTGTGAAAAATTAATAAAAATGTTAATGTTTTTGAATTTATCCTTTTAAAAATGTTATATTCCTCTTTATAAGTTTATTATCCTCTGATAACACTTGAGTAGCAAATTTCTTATATTTCGTTATTTTTTTCTAAATCACGCAGCAAAAGTACAAAATAATTAACAAAACGCAAATAATATTTAACATACTATGTTAAATGAAACCCTTTATTAAAAATACTTAAAATAAGTATCTCACGTCTTTTTGAAATAAGACTTTTTCGCCAATTAGCACTGATATAAGTTTTTCTTCAGTAACATAAAATCTTTTTATGAACCTCATTATCGATCAGGGGAATACTGCTGTAAAAAGTAGCACTTTTCAAAAAGCAAGAACTTGTATTCTTTAATGCTTACAGCACTCGAAGATTTTCAGCAACAATTGCTGAAAGAAATCGATTTTAATGAGGTACAACAAGTGATGATAGCCTCAGTGGTAACAGGTGCCGAAACGCGTTCTCAGCTTTTTAAAAACCATATACCCCACGTGGTTTTCGCTTCAAGCACAATGCCTTTGCCTTTTCTAAATAAATATGCTACTCCTCAAACCTTAGGTGTCGACCGTTTGGCTTTAATCGCTGGAGCGATACGGCTTTTCCCTAATCGCAACACACTGGTAATCAGCGCAGGTACTTGCATCACTTTTGATGTGGTTACCCAAAGAAAAGAATACCTCGGTGGTGCTATTGCCCCAGGAATTGCTATGCGACTAAAAGCAATGCATCAATTCACCTCCAAACTACCACTTTTAGAACAACAAGATTTTTGATACCGAACAGTTTATAGGTAATACTACCGAGAGTTGTATGCTTTCAGGGGTCTATAACAATGTGGGTGCGAGAAATAGAAGGTGTTATAACACAATACGATGAAAAATTTGCCAATTTAGCGGTAATACTCACTGGAGGTAATCAAAAATACTTTTGCAAGAAAGAATAAAAACCGATATTTGCCAGCTCATTTGTGTTTGCTCGAAGGGCTGAATAGCATTTTAGAATACCAAAAAGAAATGCAACACTCTATAAATGGACAGTTTAAACAATATGATGAATGAAAGTTAATCACACTTATTATCGCCTTTATTTACAGACTACTTACGTTGCTTTTTCACAAAAACAACCGAGTCTCCCTATTCGCTTTTACGGCGTAGGCGAACGCAATTTTTGGTGGAATAGCCGAAGAAAGTGCAATGGGCAGTTTGGGTATTTATGCCGATAGTACTCGCGTGAATATTCAAAATCCTGCGGCTCTTTCTCAGCTGAAAATTTACCGCTTTTTCCGCTGGTTTTACAATGCAACGTAAAAATATTGTTACAACAACACAAAACTCAACGCCCAATCTTCCTCTTTCAACTATTTTGCACTCGGTTTCCATAATCGAAAAATTAGAGTATCATTTGGGTTGGTACCTTATTCTTCTGTAGGCTACAAAATCAAAAACACCAAAAGCCAACCGCATGTATATCAGTACGAAGGCACGGAAATGTGAATCAGTTCTTTTTATCAACTGGTTATCAAATCTATGGAGGGCTTAGTTTAGGTGCTTCTTTCCGCTATCATTTTGGAACAATTGATATGACTAGACCTCTATCAGCAGAACAACATCGAGTTCTACACTCAAGAGTTCAGCAAATCACCTCTCTGGAGGAGCTTTTCCAACATCGGTTTGTATATTACGAGGAAACGCTAAAACATCGTTTGCGCCTATACTCTTCATTAGTATACACGCCACAAAGCACCTTTCATCTGAAAACAACGCAATATCTCTACCCTCAGCCTATGTGAGCCTCCTCACGAAGTGGCGCTCAGCTTACTGTCTCGCGAAACCAGAACTCTTGATTTAGATGCTCGGACTCAAAAATACCAAAAACTTTACCTTGCCTTCACAAATAGAAGTGGGATAGGTTTAGGTGAACACCAAAAATGGTTTGCAGGTTTAGAATATACATACCAATAATAGTGAAATTTTCAAATCCTTTCCTCACCACTACCAATGTAAATTATGCAAGATAGCTACAAACTGCAGCAGGAGGTTTTTGGATTCCTAACTCACCATTCGTTCTCAAGTTATCTGGCACAGAGTTACCTATCGAGCAGGTATCCGCTACGAGAACACTGAATTGTACTCAACGGACAAAACATCAATTATTTTGGCACGTCTTTTTGGACTAAGTCTTCCCTGTAAAGGTTTTTCAACATTACCCTCGTGGGTGAATATGGCAAACGTGGTACTACCAAAGCCAATTTGATAAAAGAAAATGAGTTTAACCTAAGAATAGGATTCACTTTAAACGACAAGTGGTCTCCAACGAACAAAGTATCAATAAAAACAAACAAAGAATGAGAAGAAGAATTTTATTAGCCACAGTGGTTGCAGGTTTTTCTTTTTGCAACTCAAGCCGAAGCTCAGAACTGTAACACTCCTGAGCTCACTCAGAAACTTTCGATATTTAGCTTGAGTATGCTAAAGCGAAAAACTACAAAGAAGCGTATCCTATTTGGAAAGAAGTATATACTCAATGTCCTACTCTCACACTATGCTACCTTTGCTTATGGTGAACGCATCTTGCAGGACAAAATTAGAACTAGTAATGGTGCTGAAAAACACAATTTGTAAAAGAATTGTTGCAAATGTACACCGATTACAACAAGTATTTCGCTTCGCGTTTCAACACCACCGAAATGCGCATCCGTCAGGCTCTTTTGATGTTCGATGAGAAAAGCTGGCTCAGAACAAGAAATCTGATGACCTCTTGCACAAAGCATTTACTGAGGGCAAAAACGATTTCAAAAACGAAAAGCCTTATACTTGTATTTCTCTGAATTGGTAGCCTTACAAGAAAAAGGACAAAAAGAACTACAAGAAGTATTCGATGCTTACGATAACATTTCAGATAAAATCCAAGACGAGAAAAATGAACTTTCGAAGTGATCAACAAGTACTTGGCCCAAGAAGAAGCTGGTACAATCTGAAAAGACAAAAAATTGCTCGAGACGTTAACCGCAAACGCGTAGACAACTACGAAACTGTTGCCGAAAGTATCGATGCTAAATTGGGTCAGCTTATGATTGTAACAACCCTCATCCCTCTTTACACTAAGAACTACGAGGCTAACAAAACTAACGAAGAATGGTTGCGCCGTGCGCTGGTAAAATGTCCGATAAAGATTGTACTAAAGACCCTCTTTTCGTGAAGATTGTAACTTCATTGTACCAAGTAAAACCATCAGCAAACTCTGCTTATTACTTAGGAGTAATGAACGACAAAGCTGGCAACTCTGCTAAAGCGATTCAATACTACAACGAGGCAAAACCTTGAAACTGATAACTTTAAGAAAGTCTAAACTCCTCATCCGTATTGCTTCTAAACATAGCAAGCTGCTGTTGTGCACATACTGGCGCTTTACAACCCTTCAAACTCTGATGCTTACTCGTATTGTAGCCACGCCTATGCAAGCTCAGCTAACGAATGCGGTAGTACTTCATCTGAAAAAAGAGCGGTATACTGGTTAGCTGCCAAAACAGCTCGCAAAAGGGAGGTTTGGAAAGTTTAGCTGCTCGTTACGATGCTTAGCTCCTTCTAAAAGTAGATGTGTTCGAATCAGGATTAGCAGGAAAAACCGTTACCCTCAAATGCTGGATAGGACAATCAGTAGTAGTGCCACGTTTGTAATAATACTATTTGTAATAAAATATAGCTTTTATCCGTAGAGATGATACTCAAAATCGTCTCTACGGATTATGCTCAAAAACATCTCTATGTATACTATTAATCTACAAAACCTACAAACACCACAGTTTCTAACTGATAACAATGGTAGTCTATCGCTTTTGATTCCTGCTGAAGAGTACGAAAGCCCTATTAGCTATAGCTGAAAATGTACGAAGATTTGAAGATATTCAAGCTTTTCAAAGAAGCTGAAGGAGAAGAGACTGAACCTTTAGATGTAAAACGTGTAGACAGAAGAAAATGGAATCTACTGGATACACAGTAATTGTTGTTAAAAAGATAAGTAAATTCATTGAATCTCTCAGAACCTCACTATTCTATGCTATTAAAGCATTAGTTTCTCTTGAAGAAAACCCAAGACCTTTGGTTATAAAAACTAACAAATGACGATAAATATAGAATAAGAGTAGGTGATTATAGAATCCTTTACAAAAATTTTCGAGGACATTGTAACTGTTGAGATTGTCAAGGTTAGTCATAGAAAAGAAGTCTATAAGAAAAGATGAAAATAAATATTCTTAAAAAGATGATGAGAAAGTATTGCTTTACTATCAGGTATGGCAGTGCTTTTTCGTGTAGCAACGATATGCGTAACCTGCAACAACTCAGCATTCAAAAAAAATTCCTCAAAGGTGAAGCCTATAACTTCAAACTCGTATATACCGATTCTACTAAGGTGGTAGCCGTTGTTACAAGCCCTCTCAACAAAGATTATACGAACCAACGAATGCCTTATTCTGAGTTCCCTGAAGGTGTAAAAGTAGAATTCTACGACCAAGCCCGACATAGATACTGTCGAAGCCGCTATGGCATCATCTACCCTTCTTCGGATATCGTAGAACTGCGCAACAATGTAGTACTTACTACCTACGACGGCAAACGTCTAAAAACCGAACAACTCTTTTGGGATCAAAAAGAAGATTGGATATTTACCGATAAAGAATTTAGTTTTACCGATGAAGCTAAAGGTACAGTCACTAATGGTATAGGTATGGTTCGATAGAAATTTTCTACCGTTAAAAGCCCATAAAAACCACTGGTATTTTTTGGGCTATCGATGACAAAGATGAATAATTATGAATGCACGTATTCTTTTTGAATATGCCTATTTGGCTATCGCTTTTTATTGTGCTTACCAAGTGTATGCCTTTATAATACCCTGACCGCACCCAGTGGTATATATACATAGCTTTTACTCTGGCGCATTGGCTGTGTTTTGGTTCAGACGCAATACCCGACTTAAAAACCGCAGACGATAATGACTATAGTTAATATTATTGGCTATGCTGCATCACTCTTCATAGTGCTCAGCTTCCTTTATTATGATAACCTTGTACATACGCCTTACCAACTTGGTGGGATTGTGCTCTTTTTGTAATTTATGGATATTTCATCAATAGTATCCCTCGTAATTCTGCTCAACGCCTTTTTAGTAGTCGTACATCGTGTATATTTGGAGAGAATTAAACAAGAAAAATAATTACATCACAAATTTTATTTTATGAAAAGAATAACACTTTTCCTTTTAGGAACCTTTTTCTCCCTTTTCAGCTCTTGCTCAAAACCGCAAACTCTCAGTAGCCGAATCGGTGTTCTATGCCGTGCAAGACCCTCTAATCCAATGGGATACCGCTATCTATTCCCCGAAACTCTCGAGAGCCTTCGTTGGTTCAAAAGATAGTGATGTGTATCTTATGCTAAAGACGGAAACTACCTTATTTTCAGCAAAAGGGAGCAAATAGAAGTATAAACGCTGAACAACTTAACGGCGATATCTTGCTGATTGATTAAAAATGAAATCGAAACTAAACTCGAAAAATACCTTACCGCTATAACAGTGACGGCAAGCAGGTTTTTGGCAACGATTGCCTTCCTAAAAGTAGTGAAAAATGCTGAATACGACCCTCAAGCGAAAGTAGTGGCTTTATACACTCAATAACACTTAGTGCTTCTCACAACAGCGAGAGTGATAAAAAGCGATTACCTCCTCACCGATACCAAATATAGTAGCCGGAAAAGCATTACCACTGCAATGAATTTGGTGATCAACAAAGGAATTTTTCTTCTCCTAAAAGGCGACTATGGAGCTTTCATCAAAAAGATAAAAGCAAAAGTGCTGATTATCCTTTAGTAGATATCACCACTACCCCTGCAACACTCAAATCTATAAAATATCCAATGGCAGGACAACCCAGTGAACAGGCTGCCGTAGGGATTTACGACTTCAAAACCAAAGGTGCTTACATTTAGATATCGATACCACCGATGAACACTTCTCACAAACTTAGCTTGAGTCCCGATGAACGTTATATTTTGTATGAGTTGATCGCGCTCAAAAACCACTTCGCCCTCAACGCCATGATGCGCGCACAGGTAAAAAGTAAATACCATTTTGAAGAGCGTAATGCTAATGGGTTGAACCCGAAAAACCTGTTTTCTTGCCTAACAAAGCTGATGAGTTCTTGTGGTTGAGCGAACGCAACGGATTTACCAATGTGTATCATCTACAACACCAATGGCAAAACCCATCAAGCAAATCACTAATTTTCCAATGGGTAGTACAAGATATTTTAGGCCTGATGCGCAAGGCAAATATGTGTTTATCACAGGTACAGGTGCCGACCCGCGTGAGCAACACGCCTTCAAAATAGACCTCAAAAACCTAAAAATAACTGCGCTTACTCCTGAGGCAGGCTCTCACATGTACAGTTAAGCCATAGTGGTAACTATCTGTTAGATAGCTATAGCAGCATTACAATCCTCAAAACATAGACCTTATCAGTACCGATAAAGGCAGCAAGCAACGTTTGTTCACTGCTAAAAATCCATTGGAAGGTATAGCTGTAGGAACTACCGAGTTTGTTACTCTAAAAGCTGATGACGGCGCACGCCTCTTTTACGGCAAGTTGCACAAACCTACTACTTTAGACCTAACAAAAATACCTGCACTCATTTACGTATATGGAGGTCTCACGCCTCAACAAGTGAAAAACGAATGGTTAGCTGATACTTATTTTGTGGTTATATCTCATTCGTAGAGAACGAACAGTACATCGTTTTTACTTTGGACAATCGCGGCAGTGAAAACCGAGATTTGCCGAGAGTGTTATCCACCGCCATTTAGAGAAACACAAATAAAACGACCAACTCAAAGGGGTAGAATACCTCAAGAGTTTGCCTGATGTCGATGGAAATCGTACAGTACGCTGGAGCTGGAGGACGGAGTTTTGGATACTGAGCCTGCTCCACCCGCCACCCCGATGTGTTTACCACCGCTGTAGCTGAGGCTGTAAACTGATTGGAAATACCACGAGGTAATGTATGGCGAACGCTACATGATTGACCCCAAAAGAAAACCCCTGAAGGTTAAGAGAACAGCCGAGTAAGTAACACCTCGATAACCTCAATCGTCCGTTGTTGTTCATTCACGGTAGTATAGACGATGTAGTTGTCCTCAACACCCTGATGACTATCACCCGTGATGCTATCAAGAAAAATAAATTTATAGATACTTTTTATCTACCCAATGCACGCCCACGAAAAGAGAGAGGCAGTGACCACATTCACCTCACTCAACAAATCATAGATTACATCAAAACAACAATTTGTAACTATCCGTTCTATGAAAAATACTTAATCGCCTGTTTAGGCAACATAGGTGCTGAATATGCGAAATACACGCCACAATATCGGTTTTATGGTAGCTGATACCTTAGCCAAAAATACACAATGCTACCTTCAGCACTCAAAAATTAGGCGACCTGACAGAAATAAAAAGTAAAAGGACCATACCGCTGCTAAAACCTACTTATATGAACCTCAGCGGCAAAGCGGTACGCTGCTGGATGGAAAAAGAGAATATTCGTTAGAAAATCTTTTTAGTCATCACCGATGATTTGAACATTCCGTTTGGCACTCATTCGTATCAAGGGCAAGGAAGTGACGGTGGGCATAACGGACTTAAAGATATTCAAGCCCAGCTCAATACCCAGCAATACGCGCGTTTTGCGCTTTTGGGGATTAGCAGCACTTTGAGTCAGGTAAGCAACAGACTATGTACTCGGCGAGTGGACTCTCGAAGACTCCTCCCGAACGTTTAGAAAAATGCGCCAGCCGCAATTTCCTACGGCTTAGCAGGGCTTAATATCACAATGAACACCTCTTTAATAATAATAGAATTAGAAATTAGAATTAGGAATTAGAATTTAGAAAATAAACAACCCTACTCCCCTAAAACCCCTGATACCCAGCCCTGAAACCTGACCCCTGAAACCTGACCCTGAAACCTACTATGTACACACATCACATTCTCCTCGTTCTGCACCTCATTGCTGCCACCATTTGGGTAGGCGGACACTAGTATTGGCTATTGGCTGTTGCCAAAAGCCCTCAAGCATAAAGATTTCAGCTATACAGGGCAATTTCGAAAAGACTTACGAGCCCATCGGTATGCCCTCATTAGCCGTGTTAATCATCACAGGTATCCTAATGGCTTACGACTACAACGCTGGGTTCAGTTCTTGGTTTTCATTCGCCACCCTATTGAGCGCGTAGTATCACTGAAACTCACTTTCTTGCTCACCACTGTATGTTTTGCTATTTCGGCACAAACAAGAGTATTGCCCAAACTGCGCAAAGGACAGCTCAACAAGTTACCTGAAATGGCAGTGCATATCATCTGTGTAACCCTCATTGGGGTACTAATGGTAACACTCTGGCAGCTTAGTAAGTGGGGATGGGCAGTTAACATCTTTTATTTTGCCAATGCCTTAATTTTTCTTCTCATCTCCTACTACACTTTCTCTTCTTTTTAAACTTTGTACTGCTTATTTGTATTAAAAATATGTATTATTGCTCTGCTAATTATATATAAAAATATTTTTAAACCACTGAATAAATGAAGCTATAACAAGCATCTAAACATTTCTACTTTAAGATAATTTTATAATGTATAGATTTTGATAAACAAACGATGATAACAACCTTATTGATATAACTTCCTACCTTGCCCTATCGAAATTAAAAACATTTTCCATATAACTAAAATGCCAAAATTGATGGATAGATTACACCATACAAAACCAAACTACTGATGCTCGTATGGCTCTTGGGCTTTGCGTGGGGATACAGTCGCTCTCCGCAATATCGTCAGAGGAAAAGTAGTTGATGAAGACAATATGCCTCTTATGGGGGCTACTATCTTGGAAGTAGGTACCAAAAACGGCGTAAGTCTGATTTCGATGGTAAACTCCCAGCTGACCCTAAAACGGTGGTGCATACTCAGATATATCCTATATAGGATATAAAAGCACCAAAGTACAAGTGCAAAACCGCAACAACATCACCGTAAAACTCTTGCCCGAAACCACCGAACTAAAAGAAGTGGTGGTGGTAGTATGGCACCCAAAAAGAAGGAAACTGTAACGGGTGCTATTTCTTCTGTGAAAGGTAACAAACTCGTAGAAAAATGCAGCTCAACGTCTCCAAGCGCTGGTTGGGCGTATGCCAGGATCACCTCCACCAGTCCAGTGGTGAGCCTGCAGGAACGCTACTACCATCTCGTATTCGCGGGTGAGTACCTTCAATGCAAGTAGCCAAGAACCTTTGGTAGGGTTGTAGATGGTATCCAAAGCTCTATGAATGCGGTAAACGCGATGGATCCCCTACGAAATTGAAAGTATTAACTTATTGAAAGACGCTTCAGCCACAGCTGTTCTGCGGCGTGAAAGGCGCTAACGGGGTGGTGGTAGTAATTACCAAAAAGAGGTCGCCTGGCGCTCCCTAAAGTGAGTCTTACTTATAACTTTGGTATGAGCCAGTTGGCTACCCAGCTAGATTTCACTACAATTTATGATTATGCGCGCTTCCGCAATGAAGCTTATTCGCACGACAACGACCCTAGTAACTCTGATAAGCTTCCAGTGAAAGCGGTTTTCACAACGAGCTCTAGTTCAAGAACACGCGACTATACACCTCAAGAGGTGGAAGTGATGAACCTCACTCCTGAACAAAAACAAGCCTCTGCTAAATAGCCCTGCGTTATATTACACCAGTCATAACTATTTCAAAGAGGCTTTGGCGTATTCTCAAACGCAATTCAACCTAAACGTATCAGGGGAAGTGAGAAACGCGTTATTTTACTTTTGGGCTATTTCTATCAAGGAGGTACTTTCAAAGAAACCAATCTACCACAACGCGGATGTAAACCTAACACCAGCGTTACAACTTCCGTTCTAACTTCGATTTTGAACTGCTCTCGATCGCACTAACTCTCACGCTCGACCTTGCTGCTGTATCTTCAAAGGTAGGAGGTATTTTAGGTAGTGAGCAAGACGGCGATGTAAACAGCGAAACAGCCCGCAAAAAGTCGATGTTAGTGCATATCTTGGGCAAATACGCCTTTGTAGGCCCTGCATTGTAGACGGACGTTTAATTGATGGATATGTAGATGGCGTAAAATCCTTTAGTAGGCAAAGGAGGTACAGGTTATTCCGTATTGTCCAGTTTGCTCTGGCGTGACCTTACCTTACTACCTATCAAAACCGACTTAAACCCAAAACTTAAAACTGAAACACAAACTCGATTATATCACCTCAGGGCTTATTTCGGGCACTTTTTCACAACGATCTAGGTAGAAAGAGGTAAAAGAGAACGATCTATCCCTCTGCATGTAGCGTAACCTCGCAACCCCTAAAAACCCTGCTGAACTACTCTTTCTTGGCGGCAGACTCAAACACACTACTCCTTACCGACCGCTTTAAGTCAAGCAAGTGGCGTCGCCTCATTTTGAAGTAGCGACCAACTACGACCGCTTCTGGAAAACACAATATCACTGCCTTACTTTTGGCTAACGGACACGTAGGACCCTGGCTTTGAGTTCAACGTACCTGCTGGTATTATGGGCTCGCCGGTAGGGGTTACTTTACGACTACGACCGCCGTTACCTTTATTGAAGGTAATATGGGTATAATGGTAACGGAAAATCCTGCCCCTGCAAACGCTTCTGGCTCTTCCCTGCCTCTCATAATGATAGTAGTTACTAACGAAAAGTTCTCCCTTAAAACAATATTGTTACTTATTTAAAGCTCAGAGGTTCTTATGGCGAAGTAGAAACATGACCAAGCAGGGTGGTCGCCGTTTTCTATACTTGCCCAGTACTTGGGGCTATGGCTATGAAGGCTACCGCAACGACGGCTGTGGTGCAGGAGGTTACTATTTCGGTAGTGATGGTACTGACCAAAGACCCTTTCTATACCGGTGCTTGGGAAACCGTAGGGAACCCCAATGTTACTTTGGGAACGCGCCAAAAAGCAATGCAGGTATCGACCTGAATATGTTGAAGATAGGCTTACTCATCAATGCCAGTGATGTATTCCCAAGAAAAACGCGACAACATCTTGTGGAACAGAGGCTACAGTACCTGGTATTGTAGGTTCCGACCTTCCTGCGAGCAATATAGGTAAAGTAACCAATAAAGGTTACGATCACAAGCGCACTGGGGCGACAAGATAGGTGAATTTACTTATGGTATTGGGGGAAATGTATCCCAGTTATAAAATAGACTACCGCGATGAGCCCTAACAACCCCCACCCTTGCATGAATGGAAACGGGTTATGCTTATCGGGCAGTACAGAGGTTATCTCACTAATGGTTTCTACAACACTGGCAAGAAGTAATGCAACGCCCTTATTCTCGTTTTGATGGCAATAAAGTGCAACCCAGGACCTCCGTTGCATGTAGATGGAATGGCGATGGCGTTATCGACGAGAAAGACCGTGTGCCTATTGGTTATGCGAACTTCCCTCGCTATACTGGGCAAACCTCAAATGTAGGCTGCAAAGGATTTGAAATATCAGTGTTTCTCACCGGTACGGCCTCAAGCTCTATGCCTTTGATTTCGTACGCGTAACCCTTTCTATATGGGGCACAGGGGCTGCTTTCCAACATCAGTACGACGGACGTTGACCCTGAGAAAGCTCAAAATGGCATTACCCCTACTTTCTCCCACGTGCTTCTATGCGCACTGGCGACAACTATCAACGGATTATTTAGCGACTTGCCGTTTCACCGACCATACTCAAGCTGAAAAACATAGAAGTAAGCTATCTCTTGCAAAAAGAAATGTGGCTGGACGGGTATCTCATCGGTGAAATTACTCGGTGAGTGGTAACAACCTCTATACGTGGTCTAAAATGCACGATGGTTACGACCCCGAACAACAAGAGATCTAACGGCGCTGCCTCTGGATATCTCTACCCTATGACCCGCACTTATAGCGTAGGGGCTCAACGTTCAATTCTAAAAATACAACCAATGAAAAAGCTCATTTATACCACCTCACTCTCGTCTTTTTCTCACAAGTATTTTCTTGTGTTAGAAGACCACTCGAAAAGAGCTTTAGCGATGTGAATGTCGATTCTATCTTTTCGAGCAAACAGAAATCTCTCTCGGCTATTGCCCAAGCCTACGCTATGAGCCTGCAATCGGGTATTACCTGCGTTACAGACAATGGTCGCATTAGCGGACTGAAAGCGGGAACGCCTCTCACCTATCGGGAGAAGTGAACGACGGAAATTCAGTTGGGAAGACACCTATAAAATTCAACGTTCTGGAATGGTAGCCAGTGACCTGATGGCAAAAGCATTGAGCTCCGATGGTTTTGTTTTCAACTACCAATCTATCCGTCAGCTGCTATTTGGTGATTGAGAACATCGATAAAGTCCCCGATCTTACTGAGGTACAAAAGAAAAGTATCAAAGCCGAAATGTATACCCTCATTGCCTACCGATATGAGGAGATGTTCAAACGTTACGGCGGGGTGCCTATTATAGAGGGTACACTTTCAGTAGATTCCGACCTGAATATTCTCGTGCTACTTTGCGCGCTACCCAACCACATTATTGCCCTTGCAACAAAGCTATTAGCGACCTACCCGATAGCTACAATGCTTCGGAAAAAGGACGTGTAACCAAAGGTATCCCTATGTGTATCAAAGCCGAAGCATTGATGTACGCCGCGCGCCCGCTGTTCAATAGCAATACGCCTTATATGAGTTTGGGCGGCAATAACAACCTGATTTGTTTTGGTACGCAAGATGCTTCTGTTATGGCAACAAGCCATTGAGGCTAATGAGCAAGTGATACGCTGGGCAACTGCCAATGGTTACCAAATCATCAATACGGGCAACCCCTTAGCCGATTACGGTACAGCAGTAGCAACCCCTAACAAACCGAGAAGTGCTCCTCGCCTTTAAATCACAAAGTTTTATAGAGGCCACAATCCTCTCACAGCCAACCAGGAGGAGCAAATTCTATGAGTTACTTGCAGCTTTCACCCAATACTACAAAACTGATGGTACCGACCAAACGTGGACGGTGAAAATTGGGAAAGTTACGCTACTAGTGAACAAGTGCAACGAGTTAGAAGCCCGCTTTAAAGCCCTCAGCAGCGATTGCAGGACAACAATGCGTGGAACAACCCGAGTTCGCATTATTGGTCAAGTGAGTTTGGCAAATGCGTCTACTGGGAAAAAGAGAGCAGGCAGTGAAGGCGCAGGACGCCGTGTGAAATTTTCTATATGGCTGATACCCGCGATTGGTTTGAATTTCCTTTGTAGCCGTTTAGCTGAGTTCTATTGAATCTAGCCGAAGCCTATAACGAAGCAGGCAATCCTGCTCAGGCTTTGCAAAACCTAAATGTTATCCGCTCGCGTGGAGGCTACCCAATGTTACTAGACAGGACGAAAGAGGCTTTGCGCAAAATTGTACAAAGAGATGGGCGGTAGAGGTTCTACGAAGAAAATCACCGTTACTTTGACTAAAAACACTGGAAACTCACCTGATATTGCCAATGGTATCATTGAGGGTAAAGAAAAGGAGTAGTTTTTTGAGTACGCCTAGGAAAATCGGAAGGGTGGAATCGTGGATTACGCTTCTTATGCTGCAAACCTGTCCATACAGGGTATTGGGACAAATAGTCAGTCACTTTTAGAGCCTTTCCCCCAATCGGAAGTGAACAAAGGCTACTTGATATAACCCTGTACTAATAACCAATTAATAAAACAACTGAAATGAAATATAAACATAATATATTATTTTGTAGCCTTGTGGTGTGGCATGCTTTGGGCAGGTACTATGCAGGCACAAAAGCCCTTCTAGAACGTACCCGAAGAATTGTCTACATTTCTACCTCATCAGTAAAAAGGAGAACAACTCTTGAAAAATGCCCATAAACTAACTTTACCAACAGTTTGTTTGGGTTACATACTAGGTCACTGTATTGCAAGGCGGAGGAATGGACAATGCCAGCCTAAATATCCGCGGGTTGGGTTCTTACAACTACCTTCGGTTACCCTATTTTATCGATGGTTACCAAAGTGATTTCATGCTATCGCCTTCGAAATCGAATCGATTACGGTTTTGAAAGATGCGGCTGCCTTAGCGCCATTTTGCAGAAAAGGCGCATCGGCATCGTGGATTACCACGCAAACGCGGTACGTAGAAGGCAAGCCTGGGTAGGGGTAGATTTCAAACAGGCGTACAAATGCCTACAGATGGAGCAAACCGCTATCGGCTACCGAGTATGCCCAGCTATACAACGAGGCTTACAGTAACGATGCAGGGGCTGACAAGCTTTTACAATATCTAGCGATGTGAAATACAACACCGATTGGTAAGGACAAAGGTGCTCAAAAGTCGGCTCTGCTTGATGAGGCGTGATGTGGAGCATACGCGAGGATCGGCTAACACCAAGTATTTTGTGTTATTAGGGCACGCCGGCAACAGTGGTTGTACGCCTCCTAAGAGACGACGATCTCGCACATTCCAGCGGAAGATTCGACCAATATCTCGTAAAAGGCATAATTTAGACTCTGGTATGCTACAGAAAATATTTGAAGGAAAACGTAAATATCAACGGACAGATAGAAGACCGTAAATCACTCCAATTACAACGAGTATAAACTCTGGCAAAATCCTGGCGAGGCTACCTAATATCATTTATCCGGCGCAAAACCCTAATGGCTCATTCTGCATAGTGCAACCATCACCGATAACCGCCACGCTTCTAACCGAGCGGCATCGGGTATCAAGCAACTGTCGCGCACCCTGGGGGCTAATTTCAACCTAAAGAGAAATTAGACTTCATCACCCCTAGCCAGACGATACAACAAGGCGTATCGCTCAGTTCGTGGACACGAGGCACATCGCATTGCGCAGAGAGTACACTGTATGTTCAATGAGGGTAGCACAAAACCACCCATCCGATGATGCAACTACAAAGTAAACGACGACTGGTACCCAAACCAATGGAACCGTTTGCGCTTGCTATGGGTGCAGGGTATGCCCGTAACGAGTTTGGACGAAAACACTTTTCCAAAACAGTGGTGATAAGCGCTTCACCTCTCAATACGTTTATAATATAGACGACAACTCTCAACGGAAAAGCGGGTTTGAACAACAGCTTACGCCTATCGGAGACATCGGCGGACGTGGCCATTACACGATTGGAACAAACGCGTATCGGCTGGAATTTGGTTTTGCTTTTCGGTGACCGGATAACCAAGCAAGAAAGGCAATCGGTTTGGTTTATCACGCCCTCAGCTGGCCTATCAGGTTTTCAATGAGCAACACCCTTCGGCGAATGCCAACACCGTCCGTTGAAATTGCGCGCTTCAGTGGGTACTTACGGGTAACGATGTATTACAACGAAGGTCGCTACTTGTACGAACGCTATTACGGTTCTACGGAGGCGGTTTGCCACAGGAAACGACGATCCGTCGTGGCATGGTGCATCGGACTAAAATACGTGCCTAATGAGCGATATTTGCCGAAAAGCCTATAAAGTACCACAACATAGGCGTGGAAGCTAAATCCTCTTTCAACAAATGACGTGATGATAGAGGCTTTCCTCAACAAAACACGAAAGGTGTTATCACTGATTTACAGAATTTCAAGTGTCTTTGCTACCCTCCCCATAAAAATATAGGAAAGGTAACTAACTTGAGGCGAAGTGAGTAGTAGTGGCAGCAATGCGCAGGAAAAACTCACTTACAGTATAGGCGCTTAATGCTTCGTATGCTAAAAGAAAACAAAATAGACCATATGGCTGGAGTGCGATGCTACTAGCGAGAGTTCAGCTCAAACAGGCAGACCTATCGGCACGCGCTGTGGCTATGAGCTGCTGGGCTTTACACGATATAAACGATTTTGACAGCACGGCAATCTGCACCTTCACTCCTAAACCTTCGTTTGAAACGTTGCCCCCAAGTGGATGTGGAAATACCGCGACTTAAAATGGCGACCTTTAACCGTATGAGACCCCGCCGATAAAACCGAAATAGGCAAAAAGCTACTCCTACACTCACTTATGCTGGTACGCTCAGCACTGGGTTATGAAGGATTGGCCTGGAGTGTCTTGTGCAAGGTAGCAAAGGCAGGGGTGAATTTATTGACGATGCACGCCAAAAACGGTTGCTTTCGAGAACAACGGCAGTGTGTATGCTGTCGCCAAAAACCGCCGCTGGGCTTACTATCCCGCACAGGCATCGATACCCGTAGCGCGCCCAGTACCCACGTTTCGTCGTTATTGAGCGACAACAATAACACTCCAGCCTTCCGCCTTGTGGATAAAGAAAGCTAATTACCTGAGAGTGCGCCACATAGAGTTAGGTTACAGCGTTCCTAAACGAGATGCTCAACGAGATGGGCGTTATGCGAGGTGCGCACTACGTGAATGCCGCCAATCCGTTTACTTCTCTCATCACTGCTTTACCTGGTGACGACTTAGACAGGTGCTATCGGGTTACCCTGCCACTCAAATCGGTTACTAAGTGGGTGTGCTTTAAAGTTTTAAACAAATGAACTACCGAAAATATATCGCTATGTTAAAGAGTAATAAACCGAGGCAGAACAGTCTTTGGCAGTGAGCTGTAGCATTGCGCTGATGAGTACGCTATCGGGTGTAATGTGCGACACCACAGAAGATATTTACGATACCGACGAGCAGATAAAACCAACTGCCGAAGTGTTGCGACTTTTGGTTATGCTGCCTATACGCGTTTGCAAAACCGCTTTGATGCCATCGATGGCAATCTCGTTTGGCGAGCAGTGAGCGACGAGGCTGAATATACACTCCTCGCCTTCAAACACTCAAGGTAACGGCTGAGGCTGGAATAGCACCAACAACTCCTGATAATTCGTGACAAGCTTACAACTACGAAGAGGCATACAAGCGGCTACTTTGGAAAATTCCTGAGCTATGCTTCCTTTGCTGCCAGAAGCACTGCAACCTGTATATCACTCAAAACGACATCAACAACTACAATCGCGATGTAAAGAGCATAAGCTTTTACTGCGCTTTGAAAACCGCGTGTTGCGTGCTTGTTTCTATTTCGAACTACTGGAAACGCTACGGAGGGTGCCTCTTGTAAAACGACGCTCCGCCGATAGTAATACACGCTGCACTCGCAACACGATGGACGAGGTAGTGAACTATATCGTGAGTGAAATCGATGCTTCCAAAGATAGCTTGATTACGAGATTGGGAAGAGATTTTGATATTGAAGCTTAGATGGGCGCATTACCAAAGGCGCGCTGCCTTAGCCCTATAAGTCCAGAGTGTTGCCCTGTGCGTGGCAGAGTCCGCTGTACAACTACTCAACGATGTGAACAAGTGGGAGCATGACTGCCGAGGCCGCCAATGGGCCTCCTCGGCTTAAATCTCTACAGCCTTGACAATAGCTACCGCGATTTGTTCACTCAAGTACAGAAGCGCGAAAAAGCTCTGAAACGATTTTTGCCATTCGCCAGAGTGCCACCAATGATTTAGAAAGGAAAAACTCACCCTATTATGGCACGGCAGGAGGCAACAGCGCATCACGCCTTCACATAATTTGCGTAAGCGCTTATGAGCGCAAAGGTACTCTGACCCTAATGATATACGCCAATCGCGACCCCGACTCGGCTATACGACAGTAACCAGCAACAGTCAGTGGAACGGACGCACGATAGAAATATACGCAGGTGGCGCGACAGCTACAACGCCACGCTTCTCGCACAGAAAGCTACTACCTCAAAAGTTTTTGAACGACAACCTCGATTTAGTACAAGACGAGAGGAGACCTGCTCTTGGATGGTGTTCCGCTTAGCTGGAAATTTTACCTCAACTATGCCCGCGATGTGAACGGAAGCCTACGTTGACCCGATGCTAACAACGATTACGCACTCACTGCCAAAGAGGCTATCACTGGTGAGAGTAAGCAGAATGGGTGTGATGCCTGCGATATTGCTATCAGCAGCAAGGAGTTCAGAGAGAGCTAAAACACGAACGCCGTATAGAACTCGCTGCCTTTGAAGACACCGCTATTGGGATTTGCGCCGCTGGAAAGGAGGCTGCCACCGTGCTCAATGAGCCACTTACCGGAGCACAAGCTACTAAAACGGCAATCACTTTTAGCTATCAAGTAAAAGAAGTGAAAAGCGCACTTTGTACTCAAAAAGATGTATTACTACCCTATCCCTCATAGTGAAATCAATAGGTCCAACGGAACTGTAAACAAAAAGCGTTGGTACGACGAATGACAAATTACTAGAAATACGTCAATTTGATAACTGAATAACGACCCTCAGCGCTTTTAGCGATCTCCCTCCCTCCCCAGGGGGAGGAGAGAGATGACACCCTAATCTCTTGAAAAACACATTACATTGTGCTACGCCTGTATCGTGGCCTTCATCGCTTGTAGACGATGTTTTCGAAGACCCCGCACATTACACGCTATGCTGCATAGCCTCTTGAACAACGGAGGTAATGACACACATGCCTTTCTTGGCGGAAACTCCGAAAACTTCACATTTCTCAACGAGACTACCAAGAAATTAGAAAATAGTAGATTGTGAATTCAGGTCTCGTACACCGATGGCTTTTTCACGTAGTAGTGAGATGCACAGCTCACCAGTATTTATGTAGAAAAGTACAAAAACGATGAGACCAGCTGTGTTGTACTGCCCGAAGGTTTCACACTCGCTCTGACAAGCGCTACCATCCCTTCTGGTGGAATGAGAGAGTCTCTACTTTAGAAGTAGATATGCAAAAATCCTCACCGCACACCCGAGTGCTACAAAAATCGTAATCGCTTTGGCAGTTACTATCTATGGAACGTGAGAAAATTTCAGCTATCTAAAAGCACAACTACCATAGAAGTGATTGATGCAAAAGATTTCATCTACCTCCTGAGCTCCTAAACCTACGCCCGGAAACTAGCAACAAAAAGATGCTTGGAAAGTGCTAAAACAAGGTATCGACGGCAAAATCACAGCCGATGCTAAGAGATTAATATCGTTGAGGGTAACATGCATTACTCTACTGGCAAAGTGGGCGAGTAAGTTCAACCACGTGATTTACCAACCGGTAAATGTGGAGGACAAACTTACACCCACGATATGCACGTGGAAATCAGCGTCAAGGTGGGTTGGATACAAGCGCATGTGAGTGAACACGAACCTGAAGAAGACAGATTTTGGCGACGGCAAGGTATTAGAACTCCAAAACAACATCCACTCTCTCTATGAGTGGTTCGTCGGCGAACTTTCCAGCTATCCAAGACCAAAAACCTATACCGCTGGTAAAACTGGTACGATCTATTTTGTAATAAAAATAGGTAGCTGGGACACACTCGAGGATTTTAGCTCTCTGATATCGTATTCAAAAAGATAACAGCCCTAAGCTTCCTAAACCTGCTAGCAGAGAAACCCGCATCAAGAAAGACGCTTGGAAAATACTGCTGGGCAAGGCATCAATGGAGGTCTCAAGAAAAAGCCGATATCACCTTTACCGATTAGTGGCTATTTCACATACATTCCTCAGGTACCGAAGGCAAGAAGTTCAGCCACGTGATCTATCAACCCATTGAAGTAAGCGGAGGTGAGCCTGAGCATTTCACGATACGACACTCACTGCCAAAGGCAAAGCGTGGGCTGGACACGAAGTGTATATAGTCGGTGGGACGCCTGAAGAGGTAAAGACTTCAGCGATGGTAAGGTGTGCGACCTCTCAGAGAGAAATCAAAACACCTAAAAGCGGACTGATGTCGGAATTGGCCCTCAGGTGAAGACTTATACAGCTACAAAAAGTGGTAAAGTTATTCTTTGTGATAAAATAGGTAGCTGAGACACAATTACGAAGACTTAACTTTTTCCAGATATCTTTATCAGCACCTTAATAATCTTATATTCCTTGGATTCTTTGGATATTTTGAATTATTTGAATTATAGATATGAGAGCGTTTGCAGACGCCCTATTACAATTTCCCATACAAACAACCTTTTGGTGCAAACGTAAATCAAATTAATAATAATATGAGACACACTGAGAAATTATTTTGAGCTTTTCTCTCAATATTTTTATGTGGTATTACCGCCTACGCAACAAGTCGAGGCGGTGATACACCAATTGAGGAGAAACTATGCCCGGAAACCCTGCTGGAATGGGTGTTAGGACTTTCAAGAGAAAATTTCGATGGCAGGCGCTAAACACCGATTGGAAGTGTGCGACAAATGAACACCTCGAAAAAGAAGGTAGCAGACCCGGGGAACACCCGCCGCACTTATGCTATTGGAAGTAAAGATGGTTTCTCAAACCGCCTCATCGACAAAGTTACTCAAACGCAATGGCTGGTTTATGACAGGCGGTATCGCCTACATAAAGAACCGCAAATGCGGCAAAGTTGAGTTCAGAATCCGTATGGATCGAAGACCCTCTTAAGTCTTCCAGCGGTTTGGGACCTACTTGGCCTGAAAGTGAAAAATGGCCTGACGATGGCGAAAATGATATCTACGAAACCGCTCACGAGAACAATACTCTGGAATACGAATATCCACTATGCAGCATCTGGTAAAGACCAAAAGTACCAACAAACTTTTCCAATACAACAAAAGTGATTGGCACATCGTAGCAATGAGATAGACTCCTGAGGTACATCAAGATTTACATCGCTAACAAATTAATGTAGGATCTCAAAGACCCTGTGCATCAGCCATAAGCTCCTCACGCTTGTGCTCAAACCGAAAAGACGTACACCTTTTACCACGACCCTCAAACTCCAAAGTGAGACTGGGCAAAAGGTGTATAAACGTACCTATAAATGACCCATCTAAACCAAATTTAGCACTTTTCATCCTTATCTGTATGTCCCCTACCGCTTGCCCTCCCATCTATGCGCGGCAAGCCACTAAGGAACTATATTTATTGACAACCATTGGAAATTTACCCTCTGACGCTACCGACCTCCAAAAGATTTGTACTCACCGCGTGCATAACGACTTTTCCAAAACCTTTCAAAGGTAGGCGAATCACTTTCAAGTATCGACTGCGACGATAGCTCTTGGCAACGTCGACCTCCTCCACGATTGGCTGCTAACGCTCCCTTTTAGAGAAAAAGGCGATTGGCCACACGGCTATAAAGCCTTGGGCAACGCCTTCGAGCACAGTATCGGTTACGGTATAGAAAAACTAGCGACCTCAGCAAAGCCAGAGCTGGCAAACGCATCAGAACTGCAATTCCGATGGGCTTTTAGAGACAGTGAGTGCTGGGTCAATGGCATTATGCGTAGGGCAACACCTCAGCGGCTATACGGGCGTAAGTACGACACATCACCGATTTAGCCCATTTATAGAGCTCATGTGATCACCGTAAGAGGTAGACGCTACCCAAAACGAGGGGTAGATTTCCTGAGCGCAGGCATCTATCGGCACGTGTGGCTGAACTCAGACCTCACAGCCTGCTTCCTCTGATGAGGTTTTTATCTATACCAGCATTGTGCAAACAAAGCTGAAATGCACGCTGTAGGCCACTATTGCTTGAAAACCGAGATACAAGCTCACAAACATTTCAAGTGGAATGGACGGTACTCAACCGCGAGTAATAGCCACTCACCAGTCTGCAAATGCTACTTTTGCTCCCTAACGTGAGAAACTAACGAGCAAAGAGTAACCAATGACTTCCCACGCACTAACTCTGGGATACCTCGTTCCACCCAATCTGTACCTAATAACAAAAATCACTGCTAACGGAAAAACTACCGACCTCATTCATACTCGTTTTGGGTGCGTATTTTCAGTTATAAAGCCGACGACTTTTACCTCAATAACATGAAAATAAGGCGTGTGTAGACATCAAGACCACGCTGCGTAGGTACAGCTCGTAGATGAGTTGCAGTACTACTCCGCGTTGGGCTACTCAAGCGATGGGCGCCAATCGCTCACTGCACCGCCCATCACCCCTCACAGCACGTCGCTTCACGCCTGCGACAGTTTGGGTTTCAATAGTGATGGGCGAAACCCGACTTCTTAAACAACAGCGGACGAGAATACCGCCAACACCGTAGCAAGACCTTTATCAAGCGCGACCGCAATCACGCTAGCGTTTTTATGTGGTGTATCGGGAATGAAGAAGACCAGCACCCGAAACTGGCGGGCGCATTGCGCGTACGTTGCGTGAGCTTACAACAGCGACAGACCCGTCGCGCGTGGCGCCTATGGCGCCAACGTAGGTAATGCGAGTGAAGGTGTGAGTGCGTTGCAAATACATACGAGGCTTTAAATTACAACCCATGCGAGCTTACTTCGATTATGAGAAAAGAACACCCTAACCAACCTATCATCGGTACCCGAAGTAGCTAGCACTGTGGGTACTCAGTATATTTGCTGAGAAATCGAACCCGATGCCAAAGCAGGCGGTTATGGCGGTCATTTTCGCCGATACCTCGGTGCGCTTACCTGATCGGACCAAGATAGAGGTTACCCCAGCTGGGCAGCACAGCACGCACGGTAGCAGCTACACCCACTGACCCTCGTTTATGCGCGCTTGTGACGGCACGAGCTTCGACCATCGCGGAGAGCTACAGACTCTCCCTTGCGTGGCGAATATCGGATTCACATTTTGTAATGGATGTGTGTGTTTCCTAAGATCGTGTACTACTACAAGGAAGCCCAGTGTGAAGTGCCTGTATTGCACATGGCTCCTCATTGAATCTCAGCCTGCCTACGAGGCACTGTAGCGGTAAACTGTGGGTCTACAGCCTGAGAAAGTAGAACTTTTCTTAAACGGAAAATCGCTTTGCGTAAACAAAAACACCCACTTTTGGAAGGCATTTCTTGAATTGGGATCTAAATCTACGAAAAAGGTACGCTGAGTTTAGAAAACACGCACTAGTGTTGAAAGCGAGTTACTGCCAGAGTTACTACGACTGAGAATCCTTTTACGTTTCTTCATGCTCAAGCCCTCATAAACAGCTTTGAAAGCCGGCAAACAAGATGCCGTAGTAGTGAAACGTGAGTGTAGTGATGGTAAAAAGGGCGAAGTACCTGATGCTCGGAGACCCAATTCAGTTTGAACTCGTGGGTGATGCCACCCATAGCAGGTGTGGGCAATGGCGACCCCAGTTCGCATCGAGAAAGACGCTTTTGGCAAGAAGAGACGCGCAGAGCGCAAACTATTTCGTGGCAAATGCCAAGGAGTTGTCCGCTCAGGTGAAAAAGGTATGCGCTGCAATTGCGTGCGCTACTGCCAGAGCTCGAAAAGAAGCACAAATACAGTGAAAGTGAAAGTGAAAGAGGTGCACTCACACTTTGCCAAAGTTTTACCTGCTCGTCGACGCTGACCTGGCAGCTGACTAGTCTCGATTATCAATAATTTTGAAGTATGTTAAAGATGTACGGGCTGCTTTTGCAAACGCCCATTACAAAACACCCAAAAATAGTTACTTGATTTGTATGTTTAATATAAAACCATCTAAAATACCGCTGGGGGCTTTCTGTGTGTGGGAGACAGTCAAAGCAAATATAACGAGCAAAACCCACCCGCACTATTTTGACGGCGCGACGTGGATTCCTATTAGCACCAACTATCCGCCTGTCCAAAACTTTGAAGAAGCTGAGTCACTTTAAAGCACTTTGGTTGCGAAAATGGCGGAAATGCGATGCGCATCTGCAGCTTACCGATTTTTAGAGATAGAAGACCAAAAGAAAGGCAAGTACAACCTCAGAAGTGCGCGTATAGAACAATTGCTGCAAATTTCGTCAGAAAAGTATCAGTATTTATCATCAATTTACCCTGCATCACTTGCGTACTATCTCATAACGTCTCTACCTGAGGCTTCTTGGTGTAACAGTCAGGCGTAAAGCTAGGCCAAGTTCAAGAATGTGGCATATATACAAGTAGCAAAAGGCAAAAGTCCTACTCAAAACGCCCACAGCAATAGCCAAAATGTGCAAACCACCTTAATATTTCTACGGTTGGGGACTGTGAGATGAAATAGATGCAGCAGTCCCTGAAGCAGAGTGGCTACCTTTCACCGAGAGATGCTCTTTAGCAGCAGAAAAAGTTATGCCCTAATCGGTTGGTTACCCCAAACCTCAGGTAGGCGTATGCACTTTATATATGACGACTACTACAAAAAGTAGCCACCATCCCCACACGATGAGTGTCCACCGTGCTCCTGGACGAGGCGACAAGTGGCAGTGTTATCCTCGCATGCAGAGCAATCGATTCGCTGCAGTCAGCAATGCTGTAAATATCGGATTAGATTTTTAGCCAAAGAAAACAAGCCTATTGTCATCAATGGTATCGTGCAGTCCAAGCCACGAGACCAGCGCTTTGAACATCCTAAAGACACAGACGCATCTTATGGCACGATTTCCCGCCAAGCCTTTCTCTTTGTGGCAGTACAGGTTCAGGCAATACTTGGCATTGGGACTCACTATATCGAGGCCTAACCAACTGTGGTGAATCACTTTCGCGTTTCCAAAAATGCAGCAGTGCATTGCTGACCCTGTAAGCAGAAGCGATGCAACCTCAACAGCCTCAATAGAATGTGAATTGTTACAGCTCAAGACACAGCAAGACACTCTGTGGTGCAGAGACCTTGTTAATAATTGGAAAACAGAACCCGCGACGGAATCCCTGCCGAGATAAAACGCGCGATTTCTGTAGAAATACCACCCAGCCACATCAACAACAAATATACGTATGTACAGTAGCCACGATCCTTGGACAGATAAATGAACTGACATATACCTGTGAGAAGCACAAGGCTTTAATTCCAGCCTTCAAACGTCTCAATAGTAGCAATGATTTTGAAGACAAACCGCAAAATAGTAAACGATTGTGAGAATACAACATTACCTTATTCTATCAAATTTGCTTTTAGCGAGTAGCCCTCAGCAGCGCAAACCCACAATCGAAAACTTAGCAGACCTTGAAAATCAGCACCGAAAAAGCCACGCAGCCACTTCAGAGCCGGCTGGAAGCAGTGCTCCTCAACGGCACTGGCGCAGTTTGCGCTGTACCACACCTTCCGCGCCTGCCATTTGATTTCTAGGCAGGCAGTATCACCCAATGGGACGCTACAAAGTGCCTTCAAATTGGCTTAACTGCAAAACCGATATGACCCTCCTGTGTTTTACCAATATCAAATATCCGCTGAGAGAACCCTCCTTATACCCCTAAGGACCGCTAACCCTACGGGAGTGTACGCGAACAGGTTCACGGTGCCCAACAAGTGGAAGGCGAGGCGGGTGTCATGTCGCTTTGCAGGAGCGCAATCGACGATGGAGTTGTTTCATCGCTGGCAAGCAAGCGGGCTATCACGAAGAGTGCGATAGTTTGCCCGCCGAGTTCAACATCACTCCTTACCTGCAAAACGAACTATATGCAAAAGTCTTGAGCTGGTCGGACGGCAGTTATATGAAGTACCAAAGATTTTGGCGACTCAGCGGTACTTTAGCACGTGATGTATACCTCTCTACTACCCCGAACTGCGTAGCGTGACTTTTCACAGATATCCTCAACTCGATGCGCAATACCGCGATTAGACTGTGCAGGTGCAAGTAGAGGCACAAAATTTGAGGCGAAAAAGCGCGATGCGGTACTTGTGGTACAAACCACCCTTAAAGACAAGGTAAAAGGCACCGTTATAGGCACTGAAAAAGCTCTCTGTTGCGGATATTGCTGCGGGAGAAGCTACTGTTAGTGCCTTCCAAATGGCTGCAAAATCCATTGAAATGGACTGCCGAAACTAACCTCTACAAAGTGGAACCTCAGTCTGCTCACCGCCAAGCGGTAGCGTTACAGTCACCACTTCCAAAATGCAGGATTTAGGAAAGCTGAACTAAACAACGGATTGCTCACTCGTGGATGGCAAGTCTGCATGAAGTTTAAAGGTATTACCGACACGAGGTTCGACCTCATAACGGTCGCCATCACCCGCCGCCAATCGATGATTGACGATATTATCCGATGAAAACGCACAACATCAATGCGGTGCGCACCTCCTCACTGTTCAATCTACCTGAGTGGTATACCCTCTGCGACGAATATGGATTATAGCGTGGTGAGCCGACCCAGTCATCGAGCCACGATTGTGAGAGTGGCGACTAGATAGGCGGACGCACCCTGAAATGGCAAAAAGATATTGTGGGAGCGCAATGTGAATATATGGTTGTGCGACAAAGAACCACCTGCATCAATACCCATCTGGTCGATGGGACGAGATCGGGTTGGGTAAGGAGCTGAGCGATGCAGCCACAGGCGAAATAAAGCCTCGACCTCAAAAAGCGCCCCCGTTCATTACGAGGTCCATCCTGCGCCTTATGCAGGGTGCTCTCGTTACGATATCATCTCTAATATGTACACCGAGCTCAACCATCTGAACAATCTCTTTGCATGAAGACCCCAAACGCCCTGCGATTATCTGCGAATACGCTCATCTCTATGGGTACCCAGCTTAGGCAACTCTCCGCAAGTATTGGGAGCTTTTTGCCTGCCAATGAGCGACTAGCGTGGTTTTACGTGGGACTGGAAAGATCTAAGCCCGTGCGTTGCAGAGATAAAAACATAGCAAAGAGTATTGGAACATCAACAATCCCGCATCGACAAGAAAGCGAAAGATGTGTGAACGACGGATTAGAAAACGCCACTAGCGTTCCTCAACCCGGGAAAGTGCACGAAACTAGTATATCCGTGGCTCAGTGTAAAATGATGACATCATACCAACACAGGTTTGGTGCCTCACAGACAGCATGACTACTTTGTAGTAGCAGTGAGGTGTATTTTGCAATGAACTTATCGAAAATGGTAAGCCCATCGCCACTGCAATCAACGATTTGAACATCACACAGAGCCAAAGAGCCCTACAAATGCCTTTCTTTGATACAGAGTAGTACAAAACGGCAAGGAATACTTTATGAACTTCCGTTTTAAGAATAAAAAGGCAACTGCTTGTGGGCTTTTAAAAGATTTTGAAGTAGCCAAAGAACAACTCATGCTTTCCCTAACTCAGAGGAGAGAGAACTCACCAAAGCCTTCTGATAAAACTAACATTTACTGACCCAGCGCGCAAACTTCACCAAAAGGCGACAATTTTACAGCTGTGGTCCCAGCACAGGCAGTTAAGTCAGTCACCACATAGCGGAAAAACCCTGCTGTCAGAAGCAATGGTGCCTCTCTTTTGGCGTGTGCCTACCGATAACGATGAAGGTGGTTTTTGAACACTCTTATGCCTCAGCTTGGCGTAAAGCGCTAGAAGAAGCTGGTAACTGCCACCGGAAAGTGAAAGCGCTACACCGATAGAAACGGCGAAAGTGATAGATAGCGCGCAAACCGTGCATTGAAACGAAAGTCGCTGGCAATATCAGCCAACAGCAACTTACTCCCAATCAATGGCGACGGACGTATACAGATAGCAACACACATGTGAGCACCTGCACCTGTACGCACTCCTCTTGGCAAGGTGGGAATGCTCTTAACACTCGACAAGAGTTTTAACAAAGTGGAATGGTACGGCAAAGGGCCCTTATGAAACGCATGCCGATAGAAAAGGAATCGGCTTTTAACCCAAAGTGCGTATCTCACAGCAGTGCAGTAAAGGAGCCACCTTTATATGTGATGCCAGCTGAAACGGGCAACCATGGCTCGATATCCGTTGGCTCAAACTCCTTTCCGGGCACTACTGAACTGTACATCAGTGCTCCTAAGCTCTTTAATTTCAACGTGCAAGACTATTCGGATGACGCACTAAAGCCAATCCAAAGAAAACCCAAGAACTGCGCCCGTGGAGACCACACTTATTTGCACATCGATGAGGCTCATGGGTGGTAGGAGGTGAGACGACAGCTGGTCGCCGCCGCGTGCATAAAGGCCATTCTGCTCAACCAACCTTATTATCAGCTACGAATTTAGCATTCAAGTAAGAAATTAGAAGTAGCAGATTTGAAGAATGAGAAAACTCCTCTACATAATATGGTGTTATTTCCTGCGCGTTGCTCTCACAGGCAGGTCAGCCATCTATCCATCCACCACCCACAACGGATTCGTAAGCATAATAGAGGTAACCAGTATGTTGCAGGACTCAAAAAGGCTTTATATGGATAGGCACTGACGATGGTTTGCACAAGTTCGACGGCACATGATATCACTGTATATAAGCTGCAGCACCAGAAGAACAGCCTGGCAGGGGAACTCTATCAGGTGAAGTTTGTTTGAAGACGATCAGCAGCAACCTTTGGATTGGCTTAAAAGGCGGCAAGGACTCAGCAAACTGAACTTGCGCACGGGTATCTTCACCACCCACAAACATCAAAAGGGAGTAGTAGCCTCCAGCTATAACGATGTAGCAGGCATAGTGGAGGACAGAAGCGGGTATGATTTGGATAGCCGTAGACGCGGTGGACTGGATATACTCAACCCCAAAACAGGTGTTTTCACTCATTATGACGTTCGAAAAAGGCACTTCAAACCTCTGAATAACGCCCACTTACGGGTAGTAGCTACCAATGGCACTCTCATACTCAGTTCGTGGGGTGGCGGGGTGTAGCTTTAACGCAAGGAGAAAAACGGAATTTGAGCTACACCCTTATTGGCATACAAACGATACTGATGAGAGGAAGGTCTGCAAGCACATTTCAACCTCTACAAGGGCCAGAAGGCACATTTGGGTATCATCTGACTCACGGTGGTTTGTATGGCTTAAATGAAAAACGAAAAACTACCAACGAACGTTATGCACGGTGTGGTGCGACCATTACACATAATGTAAATGTGCTTTCAGTGATTCGCCGATGACAGTCAACACAACATTTGGATAGAGACCAGCGAGGGCATCAAACTCCTCATGAAAACACTCACTCCATTACCGACTTGCCAAAGCCCGCAACTCGCTAATGAAAGTGTGAATCACATCTACCGAGATAAAGCCAACTGATGTGGGTGAGTACCGCCTCGAGTTTATTATTTTAGCCCTACCCTGCCCAATTCAAATGGGTGAGATACAAAATTTTCTTTCAGAAAAACAAGTGCGCTATCTTTAAGGACAGCAAGGCAACCTCTGGATGATGGCTTAAACCATATTGATAAACTCAACCCCGATAGAAAAACACTCACCAAACATAGCCAGTCCTACAACCTAATACCCAGCTCTATCAGGCTTTTGTGAAGATGCCGAAAGGCAATATTTGGATGAGTAACTACGCCAATTACCTCATTAGTACAACCCTTCATCTATTGATCAATGCCATTCCTGTACCTACCGGTACGAACTACACCTACCACAACGTCTATCAAATTGCAAAGATTGGGATCATTCCTTTTGACACCCACCGGCGGGGCAATTAACTACCAGCCCGCTACGGGTACTTTTACGCTATTCGAAGTAAAACATTATCTACCCTGAGATAAAACCCGTAATTCACCGCGATAAGACCCAACTTCTTTTGTGGGTAGGCGCGAAAAGGCTTACGTTGTTACACCCGCGACCTAAAACTCAAACACCTGCAGCCCTGAAAACGCACGCCCTGAGCAACGACTGTGCAGCTATCCACGAAGACGGGACGGCACCTTGGATAGGCACCAAAGGAAGGAGCTACACAAGTTCGACAAGAAAACCGAGCGCTTTGAACTCATTCACGTAAAGGCACCGACTAGCGACCCTATTTTCGGTTTGTAGAAGATAACAGTGGCAATTTGTGGATGGGCCCTTCGGCAGTACTGAAATACACCAAAAGCCAACAATTTCAAGTGTTCAGCAGAGTACGACGGATTGCAAAATTCGAGGCTCAATTGAGGGCTGCACAAGCCAAGGTGTGAAACTACTCATTGGAGGGAAAAAGACGGTTTAATACTTTCCTATCCTCAACAGCTTACCCATAACAAACACCAACCCAAAGTAGTAATTTCGATTTTCAAATATTCAACAAATCGGTACGACCAGAAGAGCGGGGTGCTCAGCGAGGTGATAGATGAGACCCAAAGCATTCACCTCAAACATTGGCAATCGGTAATATCGTTTCGTTTTCAGCATTGAACACCGCTTCTTTCAAACCAGCCTATATGTCAGAAGGTTTTACGATAGCGATTGGATTTACGATACTTCCGAGCGCATCGCTACCTGGAAACCTCAGCTGAGCACTTACATTTCAAGTAAAGCCACTAGCAACGACGGGGTGTGGGCAAAAACCTACTACGATTAAGATGGTAGTAGCCCTCCGCTGGCGACAACGAAACCTGTCTCTATGCCTTGCAGGGTGGGCTTGCTCGTGTATCGTGAAATATTACACCATCAAGGAAAGAGACAAGCCAGAACCTGCCGTATCTCGCAATTAGAGCTGGCAATATACGAAATCAACAGGATGAAAACCAACTTTTCTCAACATCTCTCACGAGTTCAAAACACTTTCGCTGATTGTGGTCGCTAAACCAAATGGTAGATGATGAGAATTCTCTAAACAGCACAAAGAGAGAAATGTCACAATGATGTTGCGCAACGCCCAAGGCGATGCCTCATCGGCAATTACTCGATTTTAGAAAGTTAGAAAGAACAAATTAGAGCTGGGCATTTGCAGTATGACGATGTAGTAAAATTTGTGAAGGGTAGAGTGAAACCTTTGCTTATCTGACTTTAGAAAAACAAATACAATACACTATCAAAATTACAATGCCCAGCTTGTGGATGCCTTTTGATGCCGATAAATTAGACAAAATTCTCTACAATCTCATCGGAAATGCCTTCCAATACACCCCCAGAAAAGGTACAATCCACGGTGCTCATTGCTACTGTGGTGCAAAATGTAGAATTTTGCAAATAAAAGATATACGATACAGGCATTGGCATCTCAAGAAGAACAAAACAGCTCTTTACGCTTTCTTGCGAGCCGACGCCAAAGAAATCCACAACGAGGGGCTGGTTTGAAACACCTTCACCAGACCTCGATCGACCTACACCCCAAGGACATATAGAGGTGAAAGTGAGAAAAAACAAGGCGCACCTTCACGGTATTGTTACCTATTTAGATGTGCCACAACTCCACGACGAGGCATCTATCACCTTGCAACAGACACTGCAAACGGTAAAGGAAATAGCTCCACAAGAAAATGCAACCGATAAGGAAGGGCTACTTTGGTGATGAAGACAACGACGATATGCGCGATTGCAGCATTCTCAACAGCTTCCGTACTATGCTTGCGCGACGGTGAGAGGGCTTAGGGTGGCTGTACCCACATCCCCGACCTTATTATCAGATATTATGATGCACACAACGCGATGGTATTTCAATGGTAAAAGAACTGCGCGCTAACGAAAACAAACCATATTCCTGTCATTCTGCTCACTGCTTTGAACAAAGGAATCATGATGGTGAGGGCTATGGTTTAGGTGTAGAGACTATATTACAAACCTTTTTCGGCTAAAATCCTCAACAAGCGCATCGAAAATATACTGCTTTCTCGCAAGAAGCTGTGGGAACAGTACAGCTCCTCCCCTAACACAGAATGTATGCGCAGAAAACTCATTTGGGCAGCGCGCGGAAAAAGAGTTTGTAGACACCAGTGAACTCGCACGGTAATGGAACCACCTCGGCGACCCTGAGTTTTGCTAGTCGATGCCCTCGCCGATGCCTAAATATGAGCACTAACCAACTCTTCAAAGGTAAAGCCATTATAGACACCACTTACAGCGTGATTGTACAAATACGGCCGCCGCTGCAACTGATGAAACAAGGCAATTTGAATATTTCAGAGTAGCCTATAAGGTGGGTTTACCGAGAGCTATCGAATTTCAGTCGCTCGTTTAGAGTTCTACAATGCCTCTACCGAGAGAGTATTTAAAGGGAAAGTGAAAAGTGAAGTGCTAAGTTAATTTGATAAGTTTTATAAAAGAAAGATAAGTGGATAAACTCTTTATCGCCTTGCTGCCATAAAATGTACCACCAGTATTTGTATGTTTTTAAAATTGTATATACCAACACATACGTGGGATTACCTCCATCACTACCACTGGCAAGCGCAACCCTATGTATCACCCATTGGTGCACGGTGTTTATCGAACCTGGACAAACTGATGAGGAGATAAATACTTGGTTCAAACTCCTCAGCAGCACCAAATGAACTGTTGTCGCATTCGTATGTTTCGAAAAACTATGAAGCCTTTGACGGTACTTAGGGATTTTCCTCGCTGTTCGACCAAAGCTTTTAAAAGCACGAAGGTGTTACAATGTAAAGATTGTAGGCACGCTCTTCCCCTGCGACAATTCGTTAGGTGGCTTTAAAACACCCATATTGCATGATCGCATCCAGAAATTGCCGCCTATATCAAGCAAGTAGTAACCCATTTTCAAAACCTCTTCCCGCCCTCTATGGTTGGGTGTTGATGAACGAACCTGGCACTGGGGGTTGGGTGCCTAACGATGCTTTTGCCAATACCCAAAAAGTGAATGGCTCAAAACACTACAACCTACTGCCTACAACAGCAAAAGCTACCCACAAATAGTAGATTTCACCCCTCAACAATTTTTGCTACTACAACACTTAGTTTGCCCATTGGATTTGTAATGAGGTATACGACTCTAACGCCTATTTACACGTCAATTCTCACAAATGTTCAGCAATATTACGGATACAACTTCCCTGCTTGGCACAGCTTCACTCAGTTCGTTAGGTGCTTCTGCTCACAGTTGGCATTACACTATGTTTCACAAATCAATATGCTACAGCTTTGGGGCAGATTGCGCTATCCTATCACGTTCAGGGAGCAGGCGAGGTGCCCTTTTGGGTAACCAGATGCAAGAGACGCAACACCTATGGCGGTTATAAAGCCTTCTGCCCTGCCAGAAGAAATTACCCAATGGCTGTGGACGAGCATTGGCAGCAGTGCTGAACACATCTTGTTTTTGATGCTTAAACCCGCGTGCTGTGGGCGATGAAGCAGGTGAATGGGCGCTCGTAGTTTCAGACCAACCTACCGACCGACTCACTGCTGCCTCCAGAAGTTGCCAAAACACTCCGAAAAATCAACAGTAGCAAATTTAAACCCGTAGTGGCCAATATTCATATCCTCTATACTCCCGAAACACTTTGGGTGAAAAGAAAGCGCAACTAAATGATAATACCAACAATGATTACGAGGGGGAAACACGGGAGGAGCTATGAAATCGGCGTTTTACAGTACGAAACCCTACTTGAGCTGGTATCAATAGTCAGTTCAGATGCTTTTGATGGGTTCAAGTTTGAGACAAAGCTTCTTATAAAGGCGACGATTTTTATCAGGACAAATAAGCCTCCCATGCGTTATTGAGAACTCTGCGAACAACTTTACGCAATGGTAGCAAACAGATAATGGAAGGACTCAGTGCTTTCTACGACAATATGTTTGCCCTACATCACACAGGATTTCCGCTAAGATGATGGGGAGCGCTGAAAAGTAAAAATGCCTCCTCCCGATTTCAGTGTAAATTACCAAAACACTCCTGCTGCCACCTTTGGAAAGGAAGTATCTACAATACTCAAGGACAAATGATTTGTCAGAGGAATAGTGTGTTAGCAACGCGACATCGCTTTATAGAGAGACCTTTTGGTTTCCCCGCCCTTTCATGGGGTTGGGCTTTCTTTCTACCCAAAGTGTTTCGCAGTATAGAGGATATGAATATTGGCTACTACGGGTTTAAATTTGCTGCAATGATTTTCCAGGTGTTTTGGCAACTTCGGGTAGCAGTGAGTCGGTCCAGTGAGTTTTGAAGTCACGAGTGCCATTCACCTGCTTCATCGCCTACAGCACGGGTTTAAACACCAAAACAAGATGTATTCAGCACCCGTTGCTGATATACGTCCACAGCCATTAGGTAATTTCTTCTTTGGTGGGCGGAAGGCTTTATAACCGCATAGGTGTTGTTGCCACAATTCAGTTACCCAAGGGCAATTGCTCCCGAACAATATGATAGCCGCAATTCGCTCTAAGCTGTAGCATATTGATTTCTGTGAAACGCAGGTATGGCCAACTGGGGTGAGCAGAAGCACTAACGAACTGTGAGAAATTGCGCCAAACGGTGTATTCAACAATGTGCTGAATGTTGGTGAGAATTGACGTGTAGGCGTTAGAGTCGTATTTTACCTCATTGTTGCAGGTACAAGTGTTGTAGTGTAAAATTGAGGTGAAATCTGTTATTAGATGGCAACGCTTTCAATGCCGACGATGGGTTGTATGTTTTAGGCCATTCGCTACTGGTGGCAAAAGAAACTGTCGTTGACTTAACCCCGGTGCAAGTTCGTTCGTAACACCCAACCATAGAGGGCAGGAGAGGTTTTGAAATGGGTTACTACTTGCTTGATATGGCGGCAATTTCTTGTAGATGCGACTGCGAATAAGGGTGTTTTAAGCCACCTAACGAATTGTCGAGGGGCGGCGGGAAGAGCGTGCCTACAATCTTTACATTAACACTCTGCTGCTTCGGCCTTGTCGAACAGCGAAATCCCAAGTACCAATCAGGGCGCTTCGCCGTTCAGACATACGAATGCGACAACAGTTCATTGAATTGCTCGCTGAGGAGTTTGAACCAAGTGTTATCTCCTCTGTCAGACGCCAGGTTCGATAACACCTGTGCAATGGGTGATACATAGGGTTGCCTTTCTGATGGTAGTGATGGGCAATCCAAGACATAAAAGTATGTACAATTTTTTAAAACATACAAATACTTTTGGTGGTACATTTTATGGTGCAGTAAAGGCGATGAAGTTTATCACTTATCTTCTTTTTATAAAACTTATCAAATTAACCTCCTTCTTTTCACTTTCCCCTTAAATACTCTCAGTAAGGCATTGTGGAGACTTCTTCAAACGGCGACTGAAGTTCGATGGCTCTTGGTAACCCACACTTATAGGCTACTTCCAGAATATTCAGTACTTGCTTCATCGGTTGGGCAGCGGCGGTCATCATAACTGTACAATCACACGTTAATAAAAATTGGTGTTCATAATAGCTTACCTTTGAAGAGTTGATTCAGTGCTCATGTTGGGAGCATCGGCGAGGCATCGATATGACTCCGGGGTCGCTGGTGTCCGTACAATGTTATTCCTTTGTCTACAAACTCTTTTCCAAGGTTGCCCAATGAGTTTCGCGGTATACGTTCAGGTTGAGGGAGGAGCTGTATGCTGTTCCCACAGCTTCTTGCGAAGCATTATATTTCGATGCGCTTGCTGAAGTTTTAGCGAAAAGGGTTTGGTAATATAGTGTTCACGCAAACCAAGCCCTCTACCACTTGCGATTCCTTGTCTAAAGCAGTGAACGGAATAGTGAATATGGTTGTTTTCGTTAGCGCGCAGTTCTTTTACCGGTAAAATACAACGTTTAGGCATATCTGTTCTGGCAGGTCGGGGATGGAGTAAA